>Ga0209863_10000172_pt1 | contig 40255 bp, 32 predicted proteins | sample OrgsoiDNA2013046_FD_185796 | JGI IMG/M metagenome (GOLD analysis project Ga0209863, IMG submission 185796) | Permafrost soil microbial communities from the Arctic, to analyse light accelerated degradation of dissolved organic matter (DOM) -... | ecosystem: Environmental > Terrestrial > Soil >...
ACGGCCAACCGCCAACCGCCAACCGAATAGTCATTCCCGCAATGGGAAAAATTCCCTCTGTTTGGCAAGAAAATTGGATTAAGTAATGACAATTTAATGTACCCTGATATCGTTTATTGATAACCTCAAATGAAAACCATGAAAAAGATCCTGGCCCTTGCATTGCTCTTAAGCCTGTTGTATTCCTGCAGCCGTTCAGTAACTCCTTATCAGGCTGCAACGCATCATTATAACAGTTGCAAGAATATGAGGTAAAATTCCCGGCTCCCCATTTTGATCAATCATTGCGCTTCTTAGTACATTGTGAACCCAATGTACACTCATGAAAAAGCTTTGGTTGATTTTCTATTTTATACCCGTTCTGTTTTCACAAGGCCAGTCATTAAATCCTCGCTCCATTATATCCGGGCCTATGCTGGGTCAGGTTGAATTGAGAACCGCCACTTTATGGCTGCAGGTTTCAGCTGATGTCTCATCCGTTACACTCATTTATTGGAAAGTGGGCCGTCCGGAAACATTCTGGCAAAAAAATTATGATGGGGACCTGGGTAAGGAATTTAATCCGATAGGTATTGAAATTGGCGGACTGGACCTGAACAGTCATTACGAATACCAGTTTATTTTAAATCATGTAAAATCCACCGCAGCCGGATCCTTCTATACAAAAGATCTTTGGCAGTGGCGCAAACCCGCTCCGGATTTCAGTTTTCTTACCGGCAGCTGCGCCTATTTCAACGATCCCGTTTATGATCGCCCCGGAAAACCCTATGGGGGTGATTCGGTGATTTTTGAAACCATGGCCACAGATACGGCTTCATTTACTTTATGGCTGGGGGATAACTGGTATACACGCGAAGTGGATATCCTCAGCAGTTGGGGGCTCTGGTACCGGGCATCCCGCGACCGCGCGCAGCCCGTTTTACAGCATCTTTTAAAAGCCATGCCACAGTATGCCATATGGGATGATCATGATTTCGGTCCCGATAATTCGGGTTTTTCTTATGGATTGAAAGAGGTGTCCCGGAAGATCTTTATGAAGTACTGGTGCAATCCGTTTTACGGAGAAGATAATAAGGGCATTTACTCTCAGATATCTTATAGTGACGTGGATTTATTTCTGACAGATGACCGCTATTTCCGCAGTGCAGATGAAATGGAAGACAGCATTGGCGGGAAGCCAAATCCCGATAAACATTTTTTTGGTGACAAACAATTGAAATGGCTGGAAGATGCGCTCGTGCAGAGCCATGCGACTTTTAAAATAATTGTGATCGGCAGCCAGACATTGAATCCCCTCAGTACAGATGAGGGTTTTTATAAGTATAGTTTCGAATATCAAACCCTCATGGAATTTTTAAGCAGATCGGATACTAAAGGAGTTTTATTTTTAACAGGCGATCGTCACCACAGTGAAATAATAAAAACAGAAAGGCCGGGAAATTATGATTTATACGATATTACCGTATCACCGTTTACAAGCGGTGTTAGCAGGGTAAGAGGAGCTGAAACCAATAATCCATCCCGTGTTCCGGGCAGTTTGGTCGAAGAAAGAAACTATGCAAAGATCGGTGTGGAAGGGAAAAAGAATGATCGGATTCTGAAGGTTCAGTTCCGCGGAGTGGATGGGAAAATCTTATACAACTGGAATATTTCCGAAAAAAAATTAATGCGATAAGATGATCATTCATTTCGAATATGAGAAAAAACAGGTGATGAGTGCCCTGCGGCATCATTTCTTATCAAGGCCGGAAATAAAAATTCTCCTGGTCATCCTGAACCTGTTTACCATCCTGAGTGCCATCCTTTTTTATTTGCATAAGATTCATCCCATATCCTTCCTGTTGTTTTCTTTGTTGTGGTTTGTATTACTCATTACTTTCTGGACAATACTTCCTCTCAGCGTATATAGGCGATCCATGACCTTCCAGGATCATTTCAGTATGGATTTTAATGATAACGAAGTGGTTCTGCAAACAAAACGAGGATCCCACGCATGGGCCTGGAAGGAATTCAGTAGTTTTTTGGAAACACCTTTTTTCTTTCATTTGTACTTTAACAGCCGGTCTTTTTTCCTGGTCCCCAAAGATGCATTCACCGATCTGGAATCGTTGCAGGAGACCAGGAGTTTGCTGAGACGCAAACTGTCTAAAGCCTAAAGCCTTCTTAAGCCTAAAGCTTAAAGCCGAAAACAATTATATAGCAAGAAAATTTGAAAATATAAGCATCATCCATAACTCATAACCCATAATTCATAATTAATAATCCATCAACCGTCTTCTGTCATCCGTCATCGATAAACAAAAAAAATGATATCTTTTCTAAGCCAACCCTGGCCCTGGTATGTTTCGGGCCCTGCGATTGCCCTGATCATGGCGGTGCTTATATTTTCCGGAAAGACATTTGGATTTTCAGCCAATCTCTCGAATATCTGTTCCATGGTGGGTCTGGGGAGAAGGGTACCCTACTTTAATTTCGATTGGAAAAAACAGCGCTGGAACTTATGGTTCCTTGCCGGGTCCATTGCCGGCGGATATATTGCCGCTCATTTCCTGCAATCATCTCAACCAATGGGTCTGTCAGCAGCAACCATTTCTGATCTGCAAAAATTGAATATTCCGTTCGATGGAAAAATGGAACCGGGATCAATTTTTAACTGGAATTATTTGTTTACCGGCAGAGGACTATTATTATTCCTTGGCGGTGGATTTTTTATTGGATTCGGAACCCGGTATGCCGGCGGATGCACTTCCGGTCACGCTATTTCAGGACTCTCCAATCTGGAGATTCCATCGCTGATCGCGGTCATCGGATTTTTTGTCGGCGGATTATTCACAACCCATTTACTTTTTCCCTTGATTTTTAATTAAACAGGCATGAAGGCAATTAAATATATTGTAGCGGGCATACTCTTCGGGATCATCATGACGAAATCGGAGGCCGTTTCCTGGTATCGGATTCAGGAGATGTTTCGTTTTCAGTCCATATTCATGTATGGCATTATAGGTACTGCCGTAATCCCTGGGATCATCCTGATAGCGATCATAAAAAAGTATCAATTAAAAGATATGGACGGCCAGCCCATTCAATTTATCACAAAAGATAAACGATGGAAAAAGTACCTGGCCGGCGGATCCATATTCGGCATGGGCTGGGCGCTGACAGGCGCCTGTCCGGGGCCTGTTTTCGTTTTGCTGGGACAGGGTTATACTGTGATGATTATGGTAATAGCGGGCGCGCTGGCAGGCACCCTTGTCTACGGACAATTACATGACAGGCTTCCTCAATAGACCGGCAATAGGATAGTTATTGTTTGCTGATCACGGCAATCATTCTGTCTGCTTCGGGTTGTTGGAAATTTGTCAGTCCCCCATCACAGGTCAGAATGTACCAGATTCCTTCTTTGTACATATCCACCCGTTTGATGGTATATTCTTTAAACTCTGCCACATCGCCCGTATTTCCGGATTTTAAAGCGGAGAGACCTTTCTGAAAGTATCTCAGTTGCTCCAGGTTACAAAAACGGAGGGTTTTAATAATAACAGAATTCGTGTATTCCTGCGTACGGAATTGCAGCACATAGCAGGTATCGGTAGGTTTTGTGATTCTTTGCAGACTGATGGGCCAGGTTCCCTGCCTGACATCTAAAAGATTCGTGGTTGCTGAATTTACAATTTTAAACTGCGCCTTCATGGCAAGCGGCGATAAGAGGATTAGCAGAAGAAGATTTTTCATAAGAACGAATTGGATTTTTGATTGATGAATTAATTTTGATCGCTGATAAAATTGTTAATAATAAATATCATCCTGTTGACCTGTGGCTCCTGAAAATTAGTCACCGCACCGTCAAAGCTTAATATATACCATGAATTTTCCTTTTTTGTGCCAACCCTTTTAATTGAATAATTCCTGAACTCCGCAACGTCCCCATTCGTTCCTTTTTTTAGAGTTGAAAGTCCTTCTTTAAAATATTTCAGTTGTTCCAAAGTTTCTAAATCCATTGTTTTAATGGCAACCGCATTCATGGCACCTTGATCCCTGAATTGGAAGGCGTAACAGGTATCCGTAAAATAAATAACCCTCTGAATATTTATCGGCCAGGGCGCCATACGCACCTGCATGAGATCAACGGTGGGATAATTTGTTTTTTTAAACCAGCCCCCGCCACTCAAGTGCAGGAATAGGGGGATGAGAAGTAGTTGCTTCATAAGGAATTATTGGCCTTACAAGATAAAATTATTAACCAATTATACCAATGAAAGGTGCCTGTTTTCTGAAACAACGCTTTCTTCAGATTATTATTCTCTCTAACCAAAATGATTGTTAAAATCCGGCCCGGAAATAAGTATAAACCCCTATGAAAAGCCTGATTCCAAAGCGTAAGTCTAAGGCTTTTTAATTGGTGAATGCGCTCGATTTTTAAAAATCAATACCCAATGGTAAAACGTTGCCTGATGAACCGGGGATTCTCCAGTTCATCGATGAGGGCAATGGCATAATCATCATAGCTGATCGTGCTGTTGCCCTTTTCATCAAAAACCGGATTATCCTTTCCGAGCCGGAACTTACCCGTACGCGGACCCGGTTCGATCATGATGGCCGGGCTGAAAAATGTCCATTCCAGGTCTTTTTCCTTACGAAAAACTTCGAGGGATTTCCGCTGTTCATCCGCGCCCGTCTTCCAGGCTTCGGGAAAGGATGCTGTATCAACCAGCTGTATCCCGGGAGCAACTTCCAGGCTTCCCGCGCCACCCACATTGATTAATCGTTTTACGCCCGCTTTTTTTGCGGCCGCTATTACCGACCGGGCAATATCTCCGAACAAATGATAAGTTTCAGGTTTTTCCCAATCGATGCCAAATGCGCTGATTACCGCGTCATGATCTTTTAACACAGTTGCCAGCTTTTCCGTGTCAAGGGCATCAGCTTTTACCCATTTTACTTTTTCGTTTTGAACGCCGGACTCGGGCTTACGGGCAATGCCCGTTACGGTGTGACCCCGGCTCAGGGCTTCTTCCGTAATTCTTGAACCTATTTTACCCCCAGCGCCAACAATTGCAAGTTTCATAATTGTGATTTTTATTTTTCCCTGTTATCCTACAGATGCGTTGAGTGGGTTTTGATCTGCCTGCTCATTTGGATACAATCAGAAAGGCCGAACTGTTTAAACACGGCCAAATGAAAGTATTTTTGTACCTTATCCACACTGACTGCTTATCAATATCTTATCTGAAGGGAAGACCCGGGATAACAAGTTAACATCGAGAAAATGCTTCGGTTTAGATATTATTTGCTGGCTCTTCGGAGACCCTGGATAGCGGTTCTTCTCATTTTATCCTTTTTGCGTCCGGACCAGTATATCATTGCGGGTATCTCTGCCAGTCCTGTTTTTCCCCCCCCCGGCAATCCGCTAACGGTTACGGTTAAGGTCGTGCCCGTATCTTTCGAATTCTATACGACAACCTTTGTCAACTCAACCTATAACTATGGCCTGACTTACAATGGCAGCATCATACTTGTTGCTTCCGGCGGAACCGCTCCCTATACATATTTCCTGGAAGACCCGAGTACCAAACAACTGGACGGTACATTTTCCGGGCTGGCCCCAGGTACCTACAAGATCGACATTACGGATGCCGCGGGCCAACTGGTCCTCAAAACGATCATAGTGGGCTCAGTATATCCACAGCCTTCCATCAACATTTCAAATATTGTTTATCCGTCCTCCTGTACCGGCGCCGATGGTGGATTTACCCTCGCAGGTGCTGGAGGAACTCCTCCTTACCAGTACAGTATCGACGGAGGCGCGACGTTCAGCAGCAGTGGCACATTCACGGGTCTGACGCAGGGCTATTATACCTTTCTTTTGGTAAAGGATGCCCGTGGATTTCTTGCTTCCACGGGATTCAATACACCGCTTACCGGTCAGGATTTTGCCTGTCATTGCTGCCGGATGAGTATTCTTGCTGTTCTTGAAAACGCCAGCTCCTGTTCCGATAAGAGAGGTAAGATCATTGTGGAAGGCATAAACGGCGCTTTCATCAAATTTTCAATAGATAGTATAAATTATTTCCCCGGCAGTCAAAAACCATTATCCGACGGGGGATTTGAATACGAGTATACATTTACCAAACTTTCTCCGGGTACAGTCCATATCTATGCAAGGGATGCTAACGGAAATACCGCCGTAAGCGCCATACCGGTGATAAAAATCTGTAGTATTTCTATTGCCACTGCGAATACTGATGCTTCCTGTCACAACAGCGATGGTTCGATTACGGTATCGGCTTCCGCCGGCACGCCTCCATACAGCTATTCCATCGACGGGATCAATTATCAAAACAGTAATGTTTTTACCGGGCTGGGTGCCGGGATATATAATATTCTTGTAAAGGATAATAACAGCACGACCAGTTCGGTGACGGACGAGTTGAATGATAACTGTCCTCTGATGAACCTTACAGTAACCAATGGAAGTTGCGCGCAGAGTAACGGGCTGATCAATGCCGTTGGGATGAACGGGAGCGGGCCCTACCAGTTTTCCCTGGACGGAACAAATTTCCAAAACAATGGTGATTTTGAAAGTCTCGCTGCCGGAAATTATACGATAACGATTAAAGACGCAAACGGATTAAAAAATACGGAAACCATCAGTATTTCAAATACAGTGCCTCCGCAAATTGTCGCCAATGCCACTACCGCAACCTGTAATAATGACGGCACGATAACCGCCGCAGGCAGCTCGGGCATATTACCATTACAATACAGCCTGGATAACATAAGTTTTCAAACGAATAATATTTTTACCGGACTTGCCGGTGGAACCTATTCATTAGTCGTAAAGGACTCGATCGGCTGTACATCTTCTCAGGTGACCATCGTTCCGCTGATCAACAACCTGACGGCTGATGCGGGCAGCGATCAGACGGTTTGTGAAGGAGTTTTAACCACGCTCAATGCGGTATCCAACGGAGCAACTTTTTCCTGGACACCGGTTACCGGTGTGATTGATCCAACCGTGCTGCATGTTCAGGTTTCACCGGCAGCGAACATCATGTATACGTTGACCGCATCAAAAGGACCATGTACAGCAACGGATTTTGTTACAATCAATGTAAAACCGGCGCCGCATGCAGATGCCGGTCAGGATACGGTCATATGTTTTGGAAAAGATTTTCAACTGCAGGGCTCCGGCGGGAAGGATTATTCCTGGACCCCGGGAAATTATTTATCAGATACCCATATTGCTGATCCAGTTGTTTTGCAGCCACTTCATTCCATGACTTATTATCTTGTCGTCACCGATGCGGAAGGATGTTCTTCTATTCAAAATGCCCCGGTTTATGTCCGCGTAACACCAACGCCCAAAGTTTTCGCGGGAAACGATACTTCATCCGGATTCAATCAAACGGTACAATTACACGCGGCCGATATGAACAACAGTGGATTTTACCAGTATACATGGACGCCTGCAGCGGGTCTGAATAATCCAAATATTTCAAATCCGATAGCCACACTTTCAGGTGACATGTTGTACACCGTTAGCGCAACCGCTCCGGGTGGCTGTGAAAGTTCGGACGAAGTCCGGATTAAACTTTTTGCCGGACCCTCCATCTACGTTCCCAACGCATTTACTCCCAATGGAGACGGGAAAAATGATGTGCTTAAATCTATCCCGATTGGAATCAGAACGTTTAAATATTTCGCCATTTACAATCGTTTAGGACAAAAGATTTTCTATAGCAACGATCCCGGTAAGGGCTGGGATGGAACATTAAATGGAACGCCACAGTCAGACGGGGGATTTGTCTGGATGGTTGAAGGGATAGATATTAATGGGAGGATCATTCACCGGGAAGGGCCCGTCTTGCTGATCAGATAAAATGTTTATTCATCATTTATACCAGCCCCTATTTTTATTTAAATCTTTTGCAGGTATATCAGGTGGTTCGCGGAATAGGATCAAAAAGTAGCATAAAAAGTATCTGTTGCTTCATCTGCTTTTGTTTTGTCTCCCAGATAAGTCCATTTAATGCGAATCAAGTATTTTTTAAAGGCCGCGGACATTTCATTTCTTGTTGTATTCTTTAAAAGCGTCGGGAACTCTTCGGCGATCATCCAGTCGCCCAGAATTTCTGAGTTCCCCAGATTTTCCGCGATAGCATCCGTACTCTCCTCATTCATGTAGTTTTTTGTGATGTACAGCGCTTTGATCTGAGCCAGACTTTCTTTTGCAATATTGGAATTTACCTCTTTCTTTATTGCCTTTACAATGGCTGTAACGGCTTCTTTGGGGCTTGCCGTACTTACGTGCACTTCGGCGTAAGGCATCAAGTACGGATGTAACTGTGCACCGGGAGCATACGAGAGGCCCTTATTCATCCGGAGTTCTGAGAATAACATTCCATTCAGTTCCGAAAATGCCAAAAGGTATGGAGTATAGTCGGGTGAAGTATAAGAAGGAGCATTTACTAAACCAAGAATGTAATTCGTTGCAATGGACCGCGGTTCAATATCGATGGTTGTATTGGTAAAATCCGGCGCTCCTAAAGCAGGAATCCGATATTCACGGTTCGGGATGCCGGCAAATGCCTGGCTTATTTTATTGCTGATTTCATCCCTGGAAATATTGCCGACAACCACGATAAAGATCCTTGCCTTATTCAACAAGGTCTCGTGATAATAATCGTTCACTTCGGACCGGGTTAACAGAGAGAGGCTCGAATCGGTACCGTCCGGATTGATTTCGTAGGGAGTTCCGGCAAAAGTTTTCTCAATGGCCAGGGTTCTCAACCAGGTTTCAGGATTACTTTGCATCTGGTTCATCGATGAAATTGCTTTTTGTTTTAGTTTGCTAAAATCATTTTCATTATAAACCGGACTTAGAATGGTTTGGGAAAGCAGATCCCATCCCTCATTAAAATATTTAGAAATACAATTCAGACTGATCCTGGAATAGTCCAGGCTGCTGATGGAACTTATTTCTATTCCGAATAAATCAGATTTGTCCCTGAATTCATTTGAAGAATATTTTCCGTTTCCGCAATCAATCGCGCCCGAAACCGCCAGCTTTTCAATTCCAGCTTTTTTCCCCGGATAATTTCCCACGCCACCGCGGAAATAGATACTTATGTTTATGATATTTTTATTTGTTGGTTTGTAAATGACCTTGATGTCGTTGACCATAAATGAAGAAGCATTCATGGATTGAGCAAAGCCGGCCATTTTGAGTGAAGTCAGGAAAAAGAAAAGTAAAATATATTTCATCTTAGTCATTAGATTTTATTTCGAAGGTCCCCTGACCTATTTATTGTGCTTTAAAGATTTTCCCGGCTGCTATTCCCGGCAGGGTCTGGGTGTTTACGAGTAAGCCGGCGCAATAAGGTTTGTCTTTGATATATTTTCTGACGTAGTTCCGGATATCTTCCCGGGTTACCTTGTTCATATTGTCGAGGTAAGTATTGAAATAATCTAAACTTGCCGAACACCACCAGTAAGAAAGCGAATGGACAAATTCGGAGGTTTCTTCTTCATCCCTTAGTTTTCTTATTTCATATAGTCGTTTGGATAAAGCCAGCTGCTCATCAGTGAAATAATCATCGCTGTCAAGCAAATCCAATTGTTTATGAAAAGCTTCCAGACATTCCTTTACTTTAGAAGGGTTCGGAGCGATAAAAAAACTTATCGGTCCGGTGTACCGTTCGGTCAGGTAGTTTACGTTTATTTGTAAGGCCAGCCCGGATTCTATCATGGCCTTGTGCAGTTTACTTGCATTTTGTATGAGGATAAACGAAAAAATATCGGCTACATAAGTATTAAATACATCCTTTCGGGTGTCGGGCCCCTGCCATTCAAATAGCATGAGGGGTACGCGAACATTGGGAGATTCAACGACAAAGAAGTCCGTTTTTTCCAGTGGTTTCATTTCGGGCCGGGGATATTTTTCGAAGGGATCGAAACCGGAGGGTTTCCAGCTTCCAAATGTCTTTTCGGCTTTTGCAAATACTTCGGCGTGTGAAACATCACCCGCCACAATCAGCAGGGAATTGTTTGGCCAGTAGTATTTATCTCTTATGACCTGCATTTTTGCCGGTGTAGCCGAAGTTATGATTTCATGATCGCCGACCGGATTTTTTCTGCTGTATAAATCTCCCCATAAATGATGATTCATGGCGTCGGTTAATGCGAAAACAGGATTTGATTCATGCCGCTGAAATTCCGCATCAACAACCGTATTTTCCTTTTTCATTTCATTTTTGTCGAATTCAGGGAACTGAATGGCAGAATTCATCAATTTCAACCCGTCTTCCAGATTGTATTTGGGCAGGGTGAAATAGTAATTTACTTTTTCATTGCTCGTTGTACCATTAAATATGATCCCCAATTCCTGGGATCGCTCGATAAATGCCATTTGATCCCGGTAGTCCTTGTTCGCCTTGAAAAACATATGTTCATACAGGTGGCTCAGTCCGTTAAATTCCGGTGATTCTGTATATGCGCCGTTTTTAACAGCTATTTCGATTGTTGCCAGGGGTACCGAGTTGTCCTCAACGACCAAAACCGTTAACCCATTTGGTAATACCCGGGAGAACATATTCTGCGGCAGGGGCTTTTGGGCCGGACAAAAAACAGACATATAAACCAGGACCGGGAGCAGAAGAAAAGTTTTGATCATGAATCGAACAATTAATACAGCGTTAACAACGATTGGGGCTGACAATTATTATGATTCAATCTACGAATTAAATTCAAATAGAAACATATCCGGAAATTCCATAAATTTAGATTACGAATGTTTTCGTTCATAAACTCATAATTCATTTTTATGATTCTCAACTATATCAAGATTGCCTGGCGGAACCTGATGAAATATAAATTTATTTCATTTATAAATCTGTTCGGTTTAACCGTGGGACTTACCTGCTGTCTGCTCATCGCTACCTACATCGTTAATGAATTAAGCTATGACAGGTACAATAAAAATGCTGAAAATGCATATCGCCTGACAAGGAGCTTTAATAATGCAGCAGGTGTTGTTTCGCTCAACCTGAGCACCGTATCCCCTCCCTTTGGATATTATTTTCCGACAGATTTTCCGGAGATAAAGAAAATGACCCTCCTTCTGAATAATGGTACAACTCCGTTGAAATATAAAGAAAAACTGATCAGTGAATCCAATGTATATTTTGCAGACGAACATCTATTTGATGTATTTACTTTAAAAGTTTTGGCAGGGGATCCGAAGACGGCATTAAGAGAACCCTTTTCTGTTATGCTCAGCGAAGAAATGGCGAAAAAATATTTTGGGAATGAGGATCCAATGAACAAGGTATTGAGGGCAAACAACCAGTTTGATATAAAAGTAACTGGCATTTATGAAGGATTCCCGGCCAATTCCCATTTGCATCCAGGCGTGCTCGTTTCATTCAATACGCTAAAAGATTCTGCCGTATACGGTGCGGAAAACCTGCGAACAAATTGGGGAAATAATTCATTTTTTACTTTTTTACTGCTTCCGGAACATTATGACATTAAAAGAATGATCGCACGGTTTCCTGCTTTTGTTGACCGCCGGATGGATCATAAGGATTATAACGGGGACCTTCCTTCGAAATATACCAAACTGGGATTACAGAAATTAACCGACATACACTTGTATTCGCATACTGACTATGAAGCCGAACCCAACGGGGATATAACACGGGTGTATATTTTTTCGATCATCGGCTTATTTATTTTATTAATTGCCTGTATCAACTACATGAATTTATCAACAGCCCGTTCTGCATTAAGGGCCAGGGAAATCGGGATAAGGAAAGTGATCGGGGCCCGAAAAAAAGAGATTATTGCCCAGTTTCTCAGCGAGTCGGTCTTAATTTCCTGGGCCGCGATTGTTATTTCTTTCATCTTCTTATATTTTTCCCTGCCCTGGCTTAACAGTCTTTCCGGTCAGGAACTTTCTATTCGTGTTTTGATGAAGTGGCAGATCCTGGTTCCCATCATATTAACTCCCTTTGTTGTGGGAATTTTATCCGGCATCTATCCCGCCCTGTTCATGTCTTCTTTTCAGCCGGTAAAGACATTAAAGGGATTACTGAAAGTCGGCAGCGGTAATATTTCATTCAGAAAGGTCCTGGTCGTTGCCCAATTTTCCATATCCATCGTCCTTATTATTACGACCATTATTGTTTTCCAGCAGTTGCGTTATATGCAGAAAACCTCACTGGGTTATGATAAAGAACATCTTATTTCATTGCCTTATAGTAATTCTATCAATACTCCTTATGAGTCTTTCAGAAATGAATTACTTCAAAATCCCGAAATAAGGGGGGTTGCCCGTTCCTCCAGGATACCTACCGGCAGGTTGCTGGATGATATGGGAGCTTCCGCATACGTAGGCGATTCCCTTCGGCCCATAACGACCGACATTAAATTTTTGGCAACTGACTATGACTTTATTCCTACTTACGCGATACACGTGGTCGCCGGCAGAAATTTCTCAAGGGCATTTGGTACCGATACTTCAAATTTTGTTTTGAATGAAGCTGCGGTCCAGGCAATCGGTTGGAAGTCCTCAGCGGATGCGGTTGGTAAAAATTTTAAATATGGGCAATTTAAAGGGAAGGTGCTCGGCGTTGTAAGTGATTTTCATTTTGAATCCCTGCGTCAGAAAATCGTTCCCATTATTTTAGTAAATACACCGGTATCTCCTACCGATTCTTATTTTAATACTCTTTCCGTAAAAATTACCGGAAATCATGTGACGGGCGCCCTGGCAACACTCGAAAAGACCTGGCGAAAATACATGCCCGAAATTCCATTTCGTTATACATTTCTTGATGAGAGTTATACGAAACTCTATGAATCCGAGCAGCGACAGGGAACCATTTTCACGGTATTTGCCTGTATCGCTATTTTTATTGCCTGTCTGGGTTTGTTCGGTCTTTCTGCATTTACGATCTCGCAGCGGGTAAAGGAAATTGGTGTGCGCATTGTATTGGGCGCGAAAGTGAATTCCATTGTTGTGTTGTTGTCGGGTGATTTTTTAAAACTGGTTTTAATCGCCTCTGTCATTGCTTTTCCAATCGCATGGTATGCCATGGCGCATTGGTTGCAGGACTTCGCTTACCGGATCGATATCCAATGGTGGGTTTTTGTTCTGTCTGCTATTCTTGCGCTGATTGTTGCCCTTGGAACGGTAAGCTTTCATGCCATCAGAGCAGCCATGGCGAATCCGGTGAAAAGTCTGCGTTCAGAATAAATCAGGTGGCCTCGCCAGGAATCGAACCTGGATCTGGAGCTTCGGAAACTCTTATACTATCCATTGTACGACGAGGCCTATTTGATCAATCCGGGCACATTGCTGCTGAAGATTTTTATGGCAATGGCCAGCAATATTACGCCAAAAAATTTACGTATCGCAACCATTCCGCCCGGACCTAAAATCCGCTCTATTAAATCCAGGGATTTTAATACTATATATACAATCACCAGGTTTATTAATATGGCAATCAGGAGCAGACTTTCGTGATAATTTGCTTTGAGCGATATTATTGTAGTGAGTGTTCCGGATCCGGCAATAAGTGGAAATGCAATCGGTACCACCAACGACGATTTCGAATCCTTGTCACTCTTAAACAATTCGATTCCCAGAACCATTTCCATACCGAGGATGAAAATGATGATAGATCCTGCCACTGCAAAGGAATGAGTTTCCACGCCCAATACATGCAATAAAGGTTCTCCCAAAAACAAAAACAAGATCATCAGGCCGCCCGAAATCAGGGTGGCCTTCACTTCCTGTATGCCCCCCATTTGTTTTTTCAGGGATAATAGCAGGGGAATCGAACCAACAATATCTATGACGGCAAACAGGGTAAAAGTGACGGTCAGAAACTCGTTAAATCCTGGTTGCATAATGGGCATATCTACAAAGTTAGGCCTTTGCCTATTGCTGTATCAATTGCGTCCGGATAGGACTGATTCCCGGCGTTACGGAAAAGGAAAATTTCTTGTTCCCGTTTTTATCAAAACAAAAAACTTCTCCGGAAGAAACATAATCCTTTGCATCTCCAACGTATACATCTCCGTTTGCCGGATCTATATCCAGGCCATAAGGATTTACAATCGCGGTGCCGTCAATGATAAAAGAGGGCCTGACGGCGGCCAGATTATCCGGATTCAATATTCCAACGTTGGCCGCGCCCAGGTAACCGCCAGTTGTATACAGGGCATTATTAAAATAACGAATCGTTCCGACGGCGCTGTCAACCGTTTTGATCACTTTATCCGTAGTCAGGCTTACTTTCACCAGGGAGGGGGTAATGGCGCCGTAATCTCCCGTACAGACCACAAAAATATTACCTGAATTATCTATGGCCAAACTGCCCGGATTTATTCCGACGGTTATCTTTCCGGTTTCCGTTAGCGAATTCAGATCTATAATGGAAACAGTGGAGTCGAATGAAGCACTGAATCCACCGGTATTGCTGACATACAAATTATTGCCGGAAACGGCCATCTGTGCAGGATTGGATCCGACCGTAATAAATTTTTGAATCGTTAGCGTGGTCGTATCAATAACGGCCACCGTTCCATCGGTAGACGATACAAACACTTTATTTCCGGCTGCCACCACATTCTCCGGGCCCCTGTTCACGCCAGCATTTTTAAAGTCGATGGTATCCATGAACCTGGCGGTTAAACTGTTTGCCACCGCTACATAGCCGGAAACGTTCATGACGATATATACTTTACCACCGTAAATGATAAAATCACTTCCCGTATCACCCAGCCCGAAAGCATTTACATTTTTGAAATAATCCGTTGTGGGTGTTTTGGTACCGAAATCGTAATAGGTAAGCATCGTATTATTTGCACCATAAATACCCTGGTTCAGAACAAACAGTCCCGTCGTCACAACAGGTGGAACCGGAGGAGGGTTATGATCCTTTGTACAGGAAAAGAAAAAAGCGATTAATGCGACGCCCAAAAGAGATAGTTTGTTTTTTTTCATAAGTGAAGTTTTATAAGTTATTAATTGTTATGCTTAATTGGTAGGACCTGCCGGGCATGGGATAATAGTGGATCACATCATACCGCTCATTAAAAATATTGTTGACTTCCGCTTTGATAATCGCCCGGGCATCCGGGAAATTGACCTGCCAGGAAATAAAAACATCCTGTGTGTTCCATCCCGGCAGCCGATTGGAAGGGTCGTTTTCACCGAGTGTATATCTTTGTCCGGAAAATAAAAAACTGTATCCGGCGCTCCAGTCTTTATAATATAATACCGCCAGCGCGGAGCCCGAATTTTCCGGGGTATAGGGAATCTCATTTTTATATTCGGCGCTGGAAGGATCGGTTACATCCAGTGCCTGTTGCCATGTGTAGGCAACCCGTGCCGACCATTTCATCGTGGACGAGAAATTCCCGTTGGCCTGTCCGTTGATGTCTATGCCTTTAATCTCAACCTTTCCGAGATTTTCCATCGTCCATATAAAAAGATTTTGTGACGGAACGGCAATGATCTTGTCTTTAATATTATTGTAATATCCATCCACGCTGATACTGAATTGCCTCAAAGCAGAATTGAAAATTTTAGAATACGTCAGGCCGGCGTTGTACTGGGATGAATATTCGGGAAGTAATTTGGGATTGATATTGCTGTTATATGTATAATACAGATCATTGAAAGTGGGCATCCGGAAAATATCCTTGTAAAAAAAGCGGAACAGGAATGGGCTTTCCGTATTGGGTTTGTACCCCATCGCAAAGGCCGGCGTGAATTTATTCTTGTTGGCGGAGGCTGTTCCGGTCTCCGTTTTATCGTTGATATTCGTATGTAAGAGCGATGCGCTCATTTGCCAGTGCGATTTGGTAAACTGAATGGCCAAACTGTTCCACAGGCTGGTTCGCGTTGGAGTGGGAAAGGGATTTATATTGGATGAAAGATGAGTGGAAGCCAGATCGGAAGCCAGTGAAAACAAAAAATATTTTCCCGTACGGTGACTTAAGGCAACACTTCCATAAATTTCATTTTGTGTATACAGGTCATCCAGTCCTCCGGAATTATTCAGGAAGTTCGGATCCGTATATCTCGTATATAACGAACTGTATTTCGCGGATACTAGTAATGAAGTTGACGGACTTAATTTTTTCATGTATCGGCTCTGTATGAAAATATTTTTGTCTTCCAGGCGCTGAACAGAAATATTATTGAAGAAAATGATACTGCCGGGTAATCCCCGCTCCGAACTATAGCCCCAGATTTTAGTTTGTAAAACGGAGCTGTCAACGAAGCGGTTTACAATATTTATTTCACCCTGAAAAGCCTGGATATCAGAATTGGTTCGATAGGCTTTTTGGGAGAACATGCCATTTTCAACATCATAAGGATAGTCGCCTTTGGCCCAGGTTGCTTCTGCATTTGCACTGACGACCATATTTTTATTTACCGGTAAATACAGGCCCGCATAGGGTTGCCATAAACCGAAAGATCCTGCGTTGATGCCGGCCACCCATTTTCTTTGTGTAAAGGTTGTGGTATTGAAAGCGTTGCTGGTAACGGCAAGTATGGAAGCAGATGAATAGATTCTTGCCGGCATGGGATATTGCTGCGGGTTGGCCTGATCAAGCTCAAGGGTTTGTACAAAAGTTGCGGAAAACTTACTCAGATCAACCTGCCCTGTTTGTGCATCGGCAACCGTTATCCCGTCATATACCAAGCCTGTGTTTAATCCGCCAAGACTTCTCACGGAAATCGTTTTCAGTCCGCCAACCCCACCGTAATCCTTTATTAAAACACCGGAAAAATATTTAGCCGCGCCCGCAATGGACTCCGCATTGATCTGGCGGAGCGCTTCCTGGTTCAACAGCTGAACAGGGACGATGGCTGCAAAAGGGTTCGGTTTTTTCTCACCGGTAATCGTTACCCTTTGAAGAACCCTTGCACTATCGGAAGCATTTTGCGCATAAAGAGCGGAACCGGAAATGGCAAGCAGGGCAGCCGTAATGAGCGTGAGCCATCCGGCCTGGCAACAGATAAGTTTATGTCCCTCGTGATTCGTAAACATTTTTTGAACCTTAATAGATAAAAACGCATCAAACAAGGATTGGCAACAGAGGGAATATGATAGGAAAACATATAAACCCCGCCCGCCTTTCACCCGAAAGCCTTGCGATGAATATTTTACCTGGCAGGTCTTCTGGCTTGTTTCCTGTTTACTGCCTTCCCATCACGCCCGGGGCGTGACAGTGGCCGCAGTGTAAACAGTTCTGTCTATTCCGGCTAAGCCGGATGAACAGCTGAAACTCACAGCTACGGGGATAGCGCCGGTATTACACCGGACTTCCCTTTTAACCCCGCCTTGCGGGGACCAGATCCTGCAAATGTAAGGACAGAAGGAGAAGATCCGGAAGAATTTTATTATTTGGCGCTTTTATCGAAGCGAACGGTTAGACCGACGAAATAATTGGCAGTTGGGGCCGCGTTGTAGTATCTTCCTCCGGCTGCATTGATATCATTGCCGAGACTGTATTTCGCATTAAAGGCATTATCTATTCCGGTATATACCGTTAGATTAAATTTTCGAACGGTTCTCGAATACCCGATCCGTCCGCCGAGTAATTGATAGGCGCCGGCATAAGCCGAGTTGGCGTCATCCAGGGGCATTTTATCGCTGTAATAATAAGTCAGGTGCAGAAAAATACCGGGTCTGCTGTTGAGATCCACTCCGCCCGTAAAAGTATTGTTCGCAACGCCGGGCAGGTGGTTGCCATCGTAGTTGACGGCATCTTTTTTAAAATCTCCGTAGGTGAAATTATCCAGCGTGTAAGACGCCCACAAACGGGCACTGTTCACCAGGCCGAAAGGGGAAGGCAGCAATTGGTAGGACAACTGCGATTCAATTCCCTTCTGAGTGGTTGATCCGGCATTTGTATAGTAATCAGCGTTGCTGGAATCTTTGCGGACCACGATAGCCTGTTGCAATTCAAAATAGAATCCTATAACCTCCAGGTATAAACGCTGATTGAAAAAGCCGGCCTTTATTCCTGTTTCATAACTGATTCCGTTTTCTGGTTTCAGATCCGTATTGATGCTGCCGGTGGAAGGCAGGACTTCGGATACGGCGGGCGGTGAAAATCCTTTGGATATACTGGCGTATAATAATATGTCGGGTGTAATCTTTTTTGAAATGGTGAAACGCGGAGCGAGTTCATTGCCGAATGTTTTATTTCTGGGCACGAAACCGGGAACTGAGATGCGTGTGATACCGATGAATGCATCATTGTAGCTCAGGCCGGCCGAAGCCTGCCATCCTTTTCCGAAAAAAAGATCTGCCTGTGCAAAAAAAGTATAGGTCCAGGTGTTGATGTTGTCGTTCGTCTGCAATGTGTCGGGAGCCCCGTTAGTATTACCATAATCCTGGGTCTGAAAAAAACCTTTCTGCGCTTCACCGCCAAAACTCAGGTGCAGCAGATCCGTGGTATAATTGAATATGGTTCTCCCACCGAAATGCGGTTCGCTGCGAAATTCATAATTTCTGAAGGTTGGATTTTTATAATTTGTATATGCTCCGTAGAAATTTGTGGTATTCTGAAATGTGGAGCTGAAACGATAGGTCTCGGAAATGGCTGCCATAAAAGTTTTCTGATAAATCGCCGCCTGCGCCTGATCGGCTGAAGGCGTGGTCCCCACCTTTGGACGGGATTGTTTTGGGTTGGCGTTATATTCAGACAGGGTAAGTGCACCAGGCGTCTGATAATAGAGATCTCCATAAAATGCATAGGTACTCAAAGTCTGGCGACTGTCGTTTTTCAAAATGGATTCCCAGGATGCGATATCCCGGCGAAGATTGGTATGGTCGCGGTACCCGTCGGAAGTCTGGTGAGAATAATTAACAATATTACCCGCATTTTGATTTCCCAACCGTACCTGCGCATTGATTGTATTGCTATTGAAAGAACCATAATTGTATTCACCGGTAAATCCCGGCTGCCAGTCATCGGGCTTTGACCTGATCAGCAGCGCACCACCGGTTGCTGCTCCATAGAGACTTCCTGCAGGACCTTTGATCAGTTCCAGAGAATACATGTCAAAAGGAGCGAGCTGGGTCAGGTAGGTGTTGCCTCCGGGATCTGTAAAGGGGATTCCGTTTAAATAGACCTTCACATTTCTAACGCCAAAGGGTGAGCGAAGTGTGCTGCCACGGAAACTGAGTCTGTAACTACCGGGCGAACGTTCTTCCATACGTACGCCGGGAACACTGTTCATCGAGGAAACGATACTCATTTTGTTGTACCGGTTCCATTCTGCGGTTGTAATGACTCCGATAGCCGCAGGAACATCCGCAAGCCGGCGGTTTTGTTCATATGCCTGGACAACAACTTCCTGCAATAATTTTCTGTCAACCGTGTCTGCGATACGGGTGCTGTCCTGTCCATGGGTAATTGCTGATATCATCAAAAGCACCCCACATAACCAGTTTTTCATTCCTTGGGTTTATTCCGCACCAAAAGTAGAAAAGAATATTTCATTATCTTAACCTCATTATAGTTTGTTTTATCTGCGGGGTGGAAGGGTTAAACTGAATTATGGCTAAAAATGAAAAGCTGGGTGTTTTTGACTGCACGATGATCGTGGTGAGCCTGGTGATTGGCATGGGGATCTTCCGGACTCCCGTGAATGTGGCCCAGCATGTTCCTGACAGTTTCTTATTTTTCTTTACCTGGGTTGCCGGAGGACTGATCGCACTCTGCGGAGCGTTGACCTATGCCGAAATCGGATCCCGCCTGCCGGTTATAGGCGGATATTATAAAATATTTTCTTATGGATATCACCCTTCTATTGCCTTTGCCATTAACTGCATCATTCTGATATCAAATGCTGCATCGCTGGCAGGTGTGGCACTTATCGGTGCGGAATATATTTCGGGCGTTCTTTTCCCTTCGGTTACGGATCTACAGTCTCTGCAGGTAAGGGAAATTGCGATTGCCCTTTTTTCCATCATCCTTTTTTACGGTGTGAATATGATGGGACTAAAAATGACCGCGCGCACACAAAATGTATTGACGATCATAAAAATTTCTTTGATCGTACTTTTAATAACACCCTTATTTTTTGCTGACCATTCAAAAACTATTGTTTTACGGCACGATGTTTTCCCGGGATGGCTCGCTTATCTGAAAGGATTTGGTACCGGCCTGATTGCTGTTTCATTCACCTATGGCGGGTATCAGCAGACCATCAATTTCGGATCAGATATTGAACAACCCGGCCGGAATATTCCACGGGGAATTTTCATGGGTATCTTTATCATTATTGTATTATACCTGAGTATTAACTATGCCTATGTGCGTGTGATCGGCCTGGACCAGCTCAGAAATACGAGGGGTATTGCGTCGGTGATGGCGGCCCATGTTTTTGGGGACGCCGCCGGTAAAATTCTTTCCGTATTACTTTTTCTATCCGTGCTGGCTTATGTAAACGTATTGCTGATGAGTAATCCGCGGGTGATGTATGCCATGGCAGAAGACGGTGTTTTACCAAAGATCTTTTCCAGACGTACGGCGTCGCACGGTGTCTTATTTCCATCCTTAACTGCCTTTGCAGGCACTTGCGTGCTGGTTGTTTTCTGGATGAAGGCCTTCGATAAGATTCTGAGTTTTACCATTTTCCTCGACTGCTTCGGAATGGCGGCTTCCGCAGGAACGATATTTAAATTAAGAAAACAAAAAGTGCATCCGGAAGGAAAAGAATTTTACAGGATGAAATTATTTCCTCTTCTGCCCATCTTATTTATTTCGGCCTATGTTTTTGTGGCCATCAGTATCGCTGTGGCGACGCCATGGACCGCCCTCACGGCCCTTGCCGTCATGGGATTGTTTATGATTATTTACTTCTTAAGCCTAAAGCTTAAAGCCTAAAGCCTAAGACTTCTTTTTAGATTGTTGAAGTTTATCTGAAAATTATTTCATTTACAAATTCACACATCAGTTTTAAGCTTTAAGCTTTGCGCTTTAAGCTTTAGGCTTTGCATGGCCGTTTAAAAATTACACTAAAAGGTTATTTTTTTCGGAACCTCTTTATACTATTTTGCTGCAGATGGGATTTCCGAAACCCATGCATGTTGCGAAGAGTAGGAATCATTAAAGAGAATATATGAAGCAGGGGGAATTGGATTTGCCGGGCTCAGAAGTGCTCAGCGATCAGGAGAAAAAAGATGTCGTGGGAGGAAGTTGGCTGACACCCGTTTTTTGGTCCATCGCGGCTTCCTTCATAAGTAATTTTGAAGATGTGCGCAATGGATTTTCAGATGGATTTGCAGGGAAACCACCACGTTATTAAATGATCAAAATGAGTATCAGGAGTAAGCGGGTTGGCCGGATAATCCGGTTTATCATACTGTTTATATTTTGTTATCTGATCATCAATTATCTGCTGACCCAATTACCTGACTTTATTCGTTCAATTAAAAATCATCGAAAATGAAAACAACATGGAACGGTGAATTTCTCCGGGGAATGGAGGGATTGACCTTTGAAGAAAAGACCTCCATCATCGGAGGTGAAAGTTTGTGGTATTGGGTTGTTTACGGAGTCGGGCTGGAGATCCATATGTGGACACATCTCACACCGACTCAATCCGGTGGCCAGCAATTGATGAATGCCGCTTTAGGATGATGCCGGAAAATTCAACAAAAAAAGAGACTTCCACCGAAGTCTCTTTTCAATATATGCAATATGATTTTTGAAATCACCGATTTAAAAGAAACAGCAATTGGGTGGTTGCCGAGTATGAACCGGACCGGATATGCTATTTACTGGCTCGTGATCAGTTTATTTCTCACCTGTTTTTCCCTGCTGTTTTTTATTCATGTAGATATTTCTGTCCGGGCGAATGGTATAATTCGCCCCTTGAGTGAACGGACAGATATCAAATCATCCGTTTCGGGATCCATAGATACAATTTATTTTCATGAAGGAGAGCAGGTAGACAAAGGCAGCATTCTTCTGAAACTAAGGGACCCTGCCCTGGCAGAAAAACAGCATTTTAATGAAGAGGAAATTTCCCAGTATTCAGACTTTGTCCATGACCTGAATCTTCTCATTTCATCTTCCGGAATATTGTCTAAACGACTTCCACTCCTGAATAGTGAATTATACAAACAGGAAGCCCTGAGATTTTTTTCCAGGTTGGATGAACATCAAATCATTGTGTCAAAAGTGCAGTATGAGACCATGCTGAACGAAAAACTCGCGAAAGATAAAGTGATTTCGCCCAAGGAATTCTATGATATCCGAATGCAGCAGCAAAAGGCGATTTCTGCATATGAGACTTTCAAACGCGAGCAAATCACTGACTGGCAAGCGGACCTGGTCAAAAATAAAACAGCATTAAAACAGTGTTTTTCCCGGAAGGAAGAGCTGAACCAGTCATATGAATCGGAATGTATTCGTGCACCGGTATCGGGTTATCTCCGGGAACTTAATGGCCATTATCGGGGGAATTCCATTCAGGCAGGAGAAACAATTTGTTCCATAAGTCCGGGCGGAATACTAATGGGAGAGTGTTATGTTTTTTCAAAAGATATTGGTCTGCTCAAAACGGGTCAGACCGTTCGTTTCCATCTGGACGCATTTAATTATAATTATTTCGGTTCAGTCACCGGAAACATTTATTCCATTGACAATGATGTTATTTTATTGGACAAAACACCCGTCTTTAAAGTATCGTGCAGGCTGACTGATACTAAACTCAAATTATCTAATGGTTATTCCGGTGAAATAAAAAAAGGAATGAGTTTCCAGGCCAGATTCATAACCTGCAACCGATCGCTTTGGCAATTGTTATTCGACGGTTTGGATGACTGGCTGAATCCTGCGAACAGCCCCGGCTTAAAAACCTCTTAGCGGATGAAAAAGAATATTCTGGTTAAACAGCAGGATGTTTCGGATTGCGGTGCTGCCTGCCTGGCTTCAGTTGCCGCTTATTTCGGTCTGCACATTCCCTTAAGCCGGATCAGGCAATACGCAGGAACGGGCAAACAGGGTACCAGTCTGTATGGATTAATGGAAGCCGCAGAACAATTCAATTTTCTCGCGAAAGGCGCGAAAGCCAAGGGTATTGTTTTGTCAGGCATTCCGGTACCAACAATTTTTCATATGACTTTGGAAAACGGCTTGCAGCATTTTGTTGTCGTTTATAAAATCAGAACCAACTATATCAGGTATATGGATCCTTCGGCCGGGAAATTAATAACCCGTCCCCTTTCTGTTTTTGAGAAAAGCTGGAGCGGTGTGATCCTTTTGTTAGTTCCTTCACATCATTTCCGGAAGGGCCATAAAAATAAATCCGTTTATTTCAGATTCCGGCAACTCATCCAACCCCACCAGAACATGCTGATCCAGGCTCTGCTGGGTGCGATGGTTTACACTCTGCTTGGGCTTACCACTTCGATCTATATTCAAAAAATAATAGATTTTGTTTTGCCGGACGCGAATCAAAAACTAATGAACCTGCTTGGCATTGTGATGGTCCTGCTCCTTTGTTTCCGGGTCATAACAGGATACTTTAAATCGCTGATCGCCCTAAGGACGGGACAGCAAATGGACAGCTGGCTAATCCTGGGATATTTCAAACACCTGATGGAACTGCCTCAACGGTTCTTTGACCATATGCGTGTTGGAGAAATCATCAGCCGTGTGAATGATGCACTTCGTATCCGGGTATTTATCAATGACGTGGCACTCACCGTGATTGTGCATGGACTCACTTTAATATTCAGTTTGACTGCCATGTTTTTTTATTACTGGAAGCTTGCGCTGTTCATGCTTTTAACGATTCCGGTTTATCTAATGATATATCTGGTCACGAACCAGGTGAATGCAAAATGGCAAAGAAAAATGATGGAAAGCGGAGCCGCCATGGAAAGCCAGTTAGTTGAAAGTATTCAGGGTATCAGCACCATCAGACGGTTTGGATCACAGGCTTATTTCAATCTGAAAACTGAAAACAGGTTTATCCCGCTTATGCGCTCAATTTTTATCTCCGGCCGGAGCGGCCTGCTGTTAACGAATGTGTCGGAATGGGTAACCGGTATGCTGACGATAACAATACTTTGGACGGGCAGTTATCTCGTCATGGACCATATTCTTTCGCCCGGTGAACTGCTTTCATTCTACACACTGACCTCATTTATTACAACACCTGTTCAGGCACTGACCGGATCCAACAGGCCGATGCAGGATGCCCTGATTGCAGCCGACCGGTTATTTGAAATCATTGACCTTGAAACTGAAAAAGAAAATACGGAAAGTCTGTCCCTGGCAGGATTTCCCGAAGGCGATATCATTTTTGATAATGTTCATTTCGGTTACGGGCCGGGTAATTCCGTTTTCAACGGGTTGCAGCTTCGGATTCCCCAACATCAGATGACAGCCGTCATGGGAGAAAGTGGATCCGGAAAATCGACCCTGCTTGCACTTATTCAAAAAATTTATCCGCTGAAGGCTGGAAATATTCTGATTGGCGGAGTCGATATTCAATATATATCCAGTTCCATTCTGAGGAAACAAATTGCTGCTGTGCCACAACATACCGATCTCTTCGAGGGGGATTTTATTTCCAATATTGCTTTGGGAGAATATAAACCCGACCTGAACAGGTTATTTGATATATGTCACCGATTGGGACTTCACGAGTTTATTACCCGCTTGCCACAGCACTATCATACCGTTATCAGAGAACAGGGAGCGAATCTTTCGGGTGGTCAGAAACAAAGACTGGCAATTGCGCGGGCCCTGTACCCGAATCCGGCCATTTTAATTTTGGATGAAGCTACCTCGGCCCTGGATCCGGAAACTGAACATAGGGTTTGGGAAACGCTGCGATGGTTTTACGATTTAAAAAAAACGATCGTTATAATTTCTCATAGGCTAACCACAATTCAGCAATGTGATTCCATTATTTTTATAAAACAAGGTAAGCCGGCGATTTGTGGAACACATGAAATGCTCCTGATGGAAGATGCCGAATATGTGCGCTTTATGAATTATGGGTTATGACTCATAAATTATGAATTATGGATTATGGATTATGAGTGTACCGGAAAAGCGTTAGGCGTTATGCGTTAGGCGTTAAGCGTTAAGCGTTATGCGTTAAGCGTAAAGGAAAATTATACAGTCGGATAAAAGAGGATTCATTATTTTCAAATCCAATACCTTAAAGAATGGATACAGAAAAGGACATTTCTTATATACTGAATGAATTGGGAGAGGGACGGGCTGATTATTTCAATGCCGTGTCGCCTCCGATCATGCAAACCAGTAATTTCCGGGTGAACACGGTGAAGGAGCTGAAGAGATTATTTGCAGACGAGTATTCAGGTTATCTCTACAGCAGGGGACAGAATCCGACAGTGGATATCCTGAGGAAAAAACTGGCGGCGCTGGATGAAGCGGAGGACTGTCTGGTTTTCAACAGCGGCGCCGCGGCCATTTTTGCGGCCGTACTGGCCAATGTGAACGCGGGTGACCATATCATTTCAGTTAAAAATCCCTATGGCTGGGTAAAACGCATGTTTGATTTGATCTTCTCAAGATTCAATGTTGAAACAACTTATATTGATGGAACCGAGATCGGACAATTCGAAAATGCAAGAAGGTCGAACAGTCGCTTCATCTATCTGGAAAGCCCAAATTCCTGGTATTTCGCCATTCAGGATATCGAACAGGTAGCGGCATTTGCAAAAAAGAACCGACTCATTAGTTTAATCGATAATACATACTGCACGCCATTATATCAAAAACCCATTCCCATGGGCATTGATATCAGTATGCAAACGGCAACGAAATATATCGGCGGGCACAGCGACACGCTGGGAGGTGTGTTAACGGGGAGCCGTGAGATGATGAAAAAAATATTTGAATGCGAATATCTGGCCGTGGGAAGTGGTATTCAACCCTTCAATGCCTGGCTGCTTATCCGGGGACTAAGGACTTTTGAGGCACGCCTGGAGCGGATTACGGCGACAACCCGGGAGGTCCTCCGCTACCTGAAAAAACATCCACGGGTAGAATCGGTTTTGTTTCCGCTCGACGAATCCTTCCCCCAATTCCGGCTCGCCAGCAAACAAATGAAAAATGCCGGGGGCCTGATCAGTTTTTTTATAAAAGCGGATTCGCGGCAGGATATCGTGCATTTTTGTGAAAATCTAAAACATATAATGATGGCCGTTAGCTGGGGCGGTCATGAATCTTTAATTTTGCCTCGCTGTGCCAGTTTGGACGACTCTGATTTTGACGCCATGAATGCGGAACACCGGATGCTTCGGATATATGTGGGCCTGGAATCTGCTGAATACCTCATTCAGGACCTGGACCAGTCTTTCCGTTCATCATTCTAACTTCATTTTAAGCTTTTTTTGATTGGGAATGGAAACTAATCCTTTATTTTAGCAATATTTCTGTCCGCATTTCCTGTTTGCAGGGGCCGGCGGGACCTCCATAAACTTGTTTCATGAGAACGACCAAGATTCTAACCTTATTCCTATCCGTATTCCTTTCATTTCTAAACGCCGCCGCCCAGGACAAATGGGATCTTCGCCGCTGCGTGGAATATGCGATGGCCAACAATATTTCTATCAAACAGGCTGATATCGATTCCCGCACTTTTCAGCTCACTTATGAACAATCGAAATGGGCCCAGTTCGGTACCGCCCAGGGATCCACCTCCGTAGGCTTGAACTTTGGGCGTTCAATAGATCCCACAAACAACATCTATGTGAATCAGCAGGGATTGTCACAACAGTACAGTCTGCAAGTGGGTATTACGCTTTTCAACTGGTTTGCCCTGCGTCGCGCGCGTGAATCCAACCAATACAATTACCAAGCACAGGTAGTAAATATCGATAAGATTAAAAATGACGTCACGTTAAATGTGGCTGCGGGCTATTTGCAGGCGCTGTTGGCAAAAGAGCAGGTGACCCTGGCAAATACAAAACTAGCCCTGACCGCACATCAGCTTGAGAATACACGAAGGCTGGTCGATGCGGGATCCGTTCCCGAGTTGAATGCTGCCGAACTGGAGGTGCAGTTTGCAACCGATACTTCGGCTGTTATTTCCGCGCAGGAAACCTATGATATCGACAACCTGCAGTTAAAAGCCATTTTGAACCTCGACGCCGCTGCGCCTTTTGACCTGGACACGCCACCGGTGGAAACGATTCCGGTAGAACCTATTGCATCGCTCCGGCCGGATGTGGTTTATGCCATTGCGGTCGGTACCTTTCCCCAACAAAAAATGAATGATCTGCGCATCACCGCGGCGGCAAAAAATGTAGATTATAACCGGGGACGTTTATATCCCACATTGTCGGCTTTTGGCGCTCTGGGATCTAATTTTTTTAATGATCTGCGGCAAATCAATTTTGTAAATACGGGCTACCAACCTACTCCGGGCTTCCCTTATGCATTCAATTCAGGTACCGGCAATAAGGACACGGTATTTAGCCAGACAGGCCATACAGTCTACAGCGGTCAGCCTTTCTATAAAGCCTGGACAGGTTACGGAAGCCAGCTGAGTAATAACTTTGGCCAGCAGGTAGGGCTTCAGTTAAATGTTCCCATTTTTAATGGCAACAGCGCCCGTACAAATTATAAAAAAGCCCAGCTGAATGTCATAACAGCCAAGCTGACAAAAGACAATGACCTGTTGACCCTGAAGCAGAATATCTACCAGGCTTATTATAATGCGGTCGCCTCCCTGGAAAAATTTGAGGCAAATAAAAAAGCGGTAACGGTTGCGGAGAGATCATTCGATCTGTCAACCAAAAGATATAATATCGGCATGCTGAATACAATTGATTATTTAACCAATCAGAACAATTTATTTACTGCCCGGATCAATGTACTTATCGCCCAGTATGATTATGTATTCAGAATGAAAGTGCTGGAATATTATAAGGGGCTCGGCATTAAATTATAAAAAACCTCTACAACAACCTTCGTATGAATAAGAAGCTGGTCTGGATCATTGTAAGTCTTGTGGTCATCATACTCGTTCTCGTTTTTTTAAAAAGGAGCGGGGTCATTGGAAAAGAAGAAGGGATCAAGGTCTCCGTTGAAAAAGTAAGTAAGCATACGATCACAGAAACCGTCACGGCCAGTGGGAAAATTTATCCTGAAGTAGAAGTCAAAATGAGCTCGGATATTTCCGGTGAAATTGTTGAACTCAATGTAGAGGAAGGAGACAGCGTAAAAAAGGGCCAGCAACTGGCAAAGATTTATGCGGATATTTATTCCAATCAGCGTAATCAGGCAGCCGCACAGGTGAATCAGCAGGAAGCCATGGTAGAAAACTCAAATGCCCAGATACCGGGATTGAAAGCAACCATGGATGCTGCGCAGGCTCAGTATGACCGCCAGAAAACACTGCTTGCACAAAAAGTTATTTCCCTTTCCGAATTTGAAACAGCAACAACGAGTTGGAGAACAGCGCAGGCAAATTATAATGCGGCGCTCCAGAATGTTCACAGTAATATGGCAGCGGTTTCCAGTGCAAAAGCCAACCTGGCTATCCAGGCAGCCAATGTGAGCAAGACCACCATTAGCTCTCCTCTAAACGGAGTGGTTTCCCTGCTCAGCGTTAAGAAAGGTGAACGTGTTGCGGGTAACTCATTTGCGGCGGGCACCGAAATTATGCGTGTCGCCGACATGAGTAAGATTGAAGCGGTGGTGGACGTTGGTGAAAATGATATCACAAAAGTTCACCTGGGTGATTCAGCCATCGTGGAAGTCGATGCCTACAATAACAGGAAATTTAAAGGCGCGGTCACCCAGATTGCCAGCAGCATAGTAGCTTCAGCTGCCAGTAGTTCCAGCTCCAGTACCAACGACGTGACAAACTATAAAGTACATATACGGCTGGATCCCGCTACCTATAAGGATCTGACGGATAATAAAAGGCCCAAGAGCCTGATATTTCGTCCGGGTATGACGGCCAGCGCCGATATCCAAACTAAAACGCATACCGACGTCATGTCTGTTCCCATCAACGCAGTGACGACAAGGGAAAAATCAGCAGTCAACGCAGCAGCAGCAAAAGATAAGAAACCGGTAGAAGATAACAACGGGGATACCAAAGCAGTCACCTCAACCGGCGATTTGGATGAAGTGGTCTTTTTGTTGCAGGCAAATAATACGGTCAAACAGGTGTCTGTCAAAACGGATGTCCAGGATATCAACAATATTGAAATTGTGGATGGCCTGAAACTGGGCGAACAGGTTGTCACGGGTCCTTACGGTACCGTAAGTAAAATTTTGAACAACGGCATGAAGGTCATGGTCGTGGATAAAGACAAGTTGTTCGAAACGAAGAAATGATCCGGCGCCAGGTTTTCCAATCATCGAAATTCAGGATTCAATGCGATTTGGAATCATAGGAAGCGGAAGTTGGGGAACGGCCCTTGTCAAGATCCTGACCGACAATCAACAATCGCTCAACTGGTGGATCCGGAATCCGGCCATACTTGATCACCTCAAAAAAAAGAGTCACAATCCCCAATACCTGAGTTCGGTCTATTTTGATATCAACCGCCTCAGCCTGACAAACGACCTTAAAAAGCTGATCCTTGATTCAACCTGCCTGGTCATTGCGGTACCTTCGGCTTATATCGAGCAAATCTTTGATGAATTGCCACCGGAAATTTTTAAGGGAAAGCAAATCCTTTCAGCGGTAAAGGGAATTCTTCCGGGTAAAAATCTTTTGCTGAATGATTATCTCGGTCAGCAATTTCATTTGGAACCGGACCAGTATTTTACTGTCATGGGTCCCTGTCACGCCGAAGAGGTGGCCGCCGAAAAATTATCTTATCTGACTTTTTCAGGAATTTCTGTTACCGCCACCCGCGAAATTGCGTCTAATTTCTCGACGGACTACCTGAACACGATTACGAACAACGACGTTTATGGAGTTCAGTATGCCGCCGTACTGAAAAATATTTACGCAATGGGCGCTGGTATGGCTCACGGATTGGAATATGGGGACAATTTCCTCAGCGTGTTCATTGCGAACTGCGCGGATGAAATGGCCGGTTTTCTTCTGAAAGCAGGAATCAGCCATGTGGAGGTAGGCATCCATGAAGCGGGCTCATCCGTAGATGAGAAAAAGAGTGCAAATTATGCCGCATCTGTTTACCTGGGGGATCTGCTCGTTACCTGCTATTCTTTATTTAGCAGGAACCGGACATTCGGGAATATGATCGGGAAAGGATATTCGGTAAATGCAGCTAAGTTGGAATTGAATATGGTCGCGGAAGGGTATAATGCAAGCAAATGCCTTTACCGGATCAATCAGGAGTTAAAGGCAGATATGCCGATAGCCGATACGATTTATAAAATCCTCTGGCAAAATGTTAATGTCCGGGAGGGTTTTAAACGAATTGAAGTTTTATTGGTCTGATTTTTTAAATAGGTTTTATCATGACACCACTTTCTTATCAGGGTTTTGGATTCACCGCCATTTTAATGATGGTGGGAATACTCTCAGTAGCGCAGCTGCTGAAGTACCTGAAGGAAAGAGTTCAGCAGCAACGCGAAAAAAGGCATAACGCCTAACGGGTAACGCCTAACACTTTTCGTTTATCGTGAATCGTTTATCGTAAATCGAACTGCGATACACGATAAACCGCCATCCGCCAACTGCCAACCGCCAACCGCTCTCAGTCAAAGAACAACGCCGCCGCGATTCCGTCTGCAAATAGTTTCCCATTTTTCGTCAGAACCAGTTTCTCCGACTTTTTTTCCATTTGAAGTGAATGAATATATACCGAAGCATTATTTTCCAGCAGATTTACCTTTTCTTTTCCGAAAAGATCTGAAACATGTTGAAGATCCAGCCCCTCCATCGTGCGAAGCGAAGTCATGATATATTCATTCAAAACGTCCCTGGGTTTGAGATTTTCCGATTCAAAACAGGGTTGTCCTGCCAATATCGATTTGATATACAGGGCGTTATTTGAAATATTCCATTGCCGTCCGGTCCCGTTAAAAGAATGGGCCGAGGGTCCCAGGCCAAGATAGTTTTTTGACTGCCAGTAGGCGCTGTTATGCCGGCTTCTTTTACCCGGCCGGGCAAAACTCGAGATTTCATAGTGTTCAAATCCGGCCGTCTCCAACACCTGGATACCGGTAAAAAACTGTTCAGCCTGTATTTCCGGATTGGTATCCGGGGTTTTTTTCAGTTCGATCATCCTAAACAGCGCCGTTTTGGGTTCAACCGTCAATGCATAACAGGAGAGATGTGACGGATCCAGGGAAATTGCCTTGTGGAGATTTATTCCCCATTTTTTATCGGTCAGCCCGGGCAGGCCATATATCAGGTCCAGACTGAAATTATCAAAACCGGACAATTTCGCCTCTTCTACTGCCCGGATAGCTTGTTCTGCGTTGTGGGCCCGGTTCATCCAGGAAAGGTCCTCGGTAAAAAATGACTGAACACCAATGCTGAGACGGTTGATGCCAGATGATTTCCATGACCGTAACCGGTCCGGATGCATATCATCAGGATTGGCTTCCAGTGTGATTTCCGGATGAGGGCCGATAGAAAAATGGGTAAAGACGGATTCGAGAATTTCCCGGATACCTGAATCTGCCAGGAGTGAAGGAGTGCCTCCGCCAATATATATCGTTTCCACGGATTCTCCCTCCAGGTAATCCAGTCTCAATTCAACCTCTTTCAATAAAGCAGCTGTAAAATCGTTTTGCAACGTCAGGCTGGTCGAGAAATGAAAATTACAATAATGACAGGCCTGTTTACAAAAAGGAATATGAATATAGATGCCCGCCATAGGATTGGCTAATTTTATGGAATTACGAATGCGTTTTGAGCGAATGGCAAAATTAAGAATATATGGCTTTATCCTTCTCCTGTTGTTTGCATCTTTACAACCGGCGCACGCGCAGTACGCACTGCATGTTAAGATCAGTTCCCCTGATTCCATTCTGAAAGCAAATTCGCTGGGTATACCCTCATCTTTCAAAGACAGGGCGGGCTGCACGGAATATATTTACAAACTCACGGATATTCTGAGAAACAAAGGATTTACTGCCGCATCCATTGACAGTGTAAAGATTGATTCTGCTGCGGCCTTTCTGCAGTTATATATCGGAGAACGGTTCACCTGGTCGCTGATCCGTACGAAACCGGCAGACGCTCCTATATTAAACGCATCAGGATGGGATTCAAAAAAACTGTTTGGCAAACCCGCAACGGTTGAACATTTTGAATCGGAAGAATTACAATTGCTCAACTACCTTGAAAATAACGGCTATCCATTTGCCAAAATTTCATTGGACAGTGTGATGATCGACAAGGGAGCCATCCGTGCAACACTCAATGTGGAGAAAGGACCTTTATACAAAATTGACAGCATACATATCAACGGGACAGCAAAAATTTCTGTGGATTTCATGGAAAGATACCTGGGCATTGCGGAAGGAAGTTTATATCGGAAGGACCGGTTGCTGACGATCAGCCGGCGTATTCTGGAGCTTCCTTTCGTACAGGAAGAAAGGCCGTGGAGTATCAATATGCTTGGCACGGGTTCCATTTTGAATCTCTACCTGAAACCGAAAAAGAGCAGCCAGATCGATGTGCTGGTGGGTTTGTTGCCCAACAATGACCAGTTGCAAAGCGGAAAACTCCTGGTTACCGGAGAAGCTACTGTAGTAATGAGAAATCCATTTGGGAACGGAGAAAACCTGGGGCTCGACTGGCAACAGTTGCAACAACAATCACCCCGGTTAAATATTAATTATCAGCAGCCCTATATTTTTCATTCTCCATATGGAGTTAACCTCGCTTTTTCATTATACAAAAAAGATTCATCTTATATCAACACCGATGGATTACTGGGTATTCAGTTTAATGCTTCGATGAATAAGAAAGCATCGGTATTTATTCAGACCACCGGCTGTACGGTTTTAAATATTGATACCGCGCAGATCATTGCAACCCGCCAGTTGCCGGAAGTGGCAGACATGAGTTCATTGAGCCTGGGCGCTACTTTTGAATTCAACAATACCAATTACAAGTACAATGCTATCCGGGGCAACGAATTTTATTTTATCGGATCAGCCGGTACCAAAAGATTAAAGAAGAATAGTGAGATCATCCGGCTCAAGGATGAAAGTGATCCTTCATTCGATTACAGTACATTATATGACACCGTGCAAACTTCCGCTTATCAGTTCCGGCTGAATATTGCCGGTGCACACTATTTTCCGTTGAGCCGCGCATCTACCATCCGGTTCGCTCTGAATGCAGGCTGGTATCAGAGTCCGAAGATTTTCAGGAATGAACTATACCAGATTGGTGGTTATAAATTATTAAGAGGATTTGATGAGGAAAGCATACTGGCATCTGAATACACGGTGGGCAGTGTGGAATATCGTTACCTGATCGGAATGAATTCATTCCTCTTCAGTTTCATTGACGGGGGATGGGCAAAAAATGATGTGCCCGGATTTGCCATCAACAATGTTTACCTGGGTATTGGACTCGGCCTGGCATTTGAAACCAAGGCAGGGATATTTAATATGTCATATGCTGTCGGAAAACAAGGCAGCGATCCATTTGAATTCAGGCAGGCAAAGATTCACCTGGGGTATGTAAACTTTTTTTAGAAGATCCGCGTTGAATCACAACCTTTGCGATGAATCCGCAGACAGTCGACAGACCGTCTGCCGTCCCGCCTTAGGTGGGATAGCAAAGGCACACGACAGATGACAGTACTCGGATAAACCGAAATTAACCTTTGATCCATTGGCAAAACGCGCTATCCTGTTTTTGTTTATTTTATTTCATTTAAGTCTGGTCAGGGCGCAATCGGTTCCTGTCCCCGATTCCAGCCGGTTGGCAGATACAACATCTGGTAAGCCCGTTTTAAAAGATACGGCTCACATCAGGCCGGTTATCCGGAAGCAGGCGAAGGCCGCCGTTGATTCCGTTCTGGTATATCACACCGATTCGCTGCGATTCACTGAAAGAAAACCCGGTGATTTCGGCCATCTTCCGGTTGACCGGACAGAGCTGCTGCAAACGCAGGCGTTTTTTAATTTCCTCGGAAAGCCCATCCATGTCCGTGCCGAACGATATGAACCGGCATCTTACGACGCCATGTTCTATTTGCTGATCGTTATGTTATTTTATTTTGCGATCGTTAAATTGTTTTTTGCCAAATACCTCTCCAATCTGCTTATACTATTTTTCAGGGCATCCATGCGTCAGCAACAACTCAGGGAACAGGTACTGCAGTCTCCTTTTCCATCTCTTTTACTCAATAACCTGTTTATTTTTTCCGGTGGATTGTATTGCGCCTTTTTACTCCGGTTTTATCATTATGGAAATCCGGAACGTTTCTGGCTTCATTTCCTGTATAGCGCGGCCCTGCTGGCCATTTTATACCTTTTGAAGTATCTCATTCTCAGAATAACCGGATGGATATTTAATATTAACCGGGCGGTAGAGACTTATTTATTTGTGGTTTTTATGACCAATAAAATTATCGGTGTATTCCTTCTTCCCTTTCTTGTATTGATCTCGTTTTCCGGACCCGTCGTATCGGTAATCGGGATTACCATTTCCATCATTATGATCTCCGTGTTTTATGTATACCGGTTTATTGCTTCTTATGCAACCCTGCACAAAGAAATAAATATCAGTGGTTTACACTTTATTCTATACCTTTGCGCTTTCGAAATAGCTCCTCTGCTATTGATATACAAAGTGTTGATCACTTATTTGGAAAAAGCTTATTAATTTTGCAAACGCATTTTTCTAATATTTTTATACATTGATTAAAAACAGGGACAAAAAGGATATTGCCGAGATGTCAGAAATTGCAGTAAAAAAGATTTTAATCACCCAACCCCGGCCGGAATCTGATAAGTCACCCTATTTTGAACTCGCGCGGCGACACGAAGTGGAGATGGCTTTTTTACCCTTTATCCGGTTGGAGGGCATCCTTTCGAAGGATTTCAGGCGCCAAAAGGTAGAAATCGGGATTTATTCCGCTGTAATCTTTACCAGTCGCCATGCAATCGACCATTTCTTTCGAACGGCCGAAGAAATGAAAATCAGTATTTCCCAGGATACCAAGTATTTCTGCATAACGGAAGCCGTTGCACTTTATCTTCAGAAGTTTATTCTCTACCGGAAACGAAAAGTATTTTATGGTGCCGACGGGACCAATAAAAGTATGCTGGACGTGATAAACAAACATAAGGAAAATGAGAAGTTCCTTTACCCGACTTCCGAGTTCCAGCAGGATAATGAAATTATAAACTGGCTTAAGAGCAATCATTGTGAATTCGCCACTCCGTTTATGTACCGGACGATCAGCAATGATATCCGTGAATCATTCAGTCCGGACGCCTTTGATATCATCTGCTTTTTTACCCCCAGCGGCGTAAAAAGCCTTTTCGATAATTTCCCCCAGTTTAAACAGAACGGTACGTTGATCGGAGCTTTTGGTACCAATACCAGCAAGGCCGCTGAAGATGCGGGCCTGGTACTCGAATTCAAAGCACCCGAGCCGGCGGCGCCATCGATGGTTTCTGCCTTGGAAAAGTATCTGGCGGCGAAGAAGAGGCTATAAAAGAAAGTATGGGAGTATGGGAGTATGGGAATGTGGAAGTAGAACCATTCTTTAAAATATACGTTATAAGAGGCCTGGGATTTTCCCGGGCCTCTTTGTTTATCTAGATGGATGGGTGATGGATGATTGGTGGATCACAAATGAATCCTGCTGTGGCATGAGTTTTCGTATTCTCACATAGTCGTTTCACATTCAATTTTCACATACCCCCATTTTTTACAATTCCATATCTGCTACATTGATAAAAGAATTCACAAACCGGTTAAGCAAGGAAACCAGTCCATACCTCCTTCAACATGCGCATAACCCGGTGGACTGGTATCCCTGGGGTGACGAAGCCATTCAGAAATCCAGGGAGGAGGATATGCCCATGCTGGTGAGTATCGGGTATTCTGCCTGTCATTGGTGCCATGTCATGGAAAAGGAAAGTTTTGAAGATCCTGAAACTGCGGCCATCATGAACCGGAATTTTGTAAATATCAAGATTGACCGGGAAGAAAGACCGGACCTGGACCAAATCTATATGGATGCCGTTCAGGCCATCGCCGGTAATGGCGGCTGGCCCTTAAATGTATTTCTTACCCCGGAGGGAAAGCCGTTTTACGGGGGCACTTATTTCCCTCCCGTTAATCTGCATAACCGCGCTTCCTGGAAATCTGTATTGCAAAGTATTTCTACGGCTTTCAGGGAAAAGCGACCGGAAATTGAGGAACAGGCCGCCAACCTGACACAACATATCGCAACCAACAGTTTTGGATTAGCGATTACGGAAGCCGGGGAAACCTACCATCCGGATGCACTCCAGGTGATTTATGACCAGCTCATGAAAACGGCTGATCAGCAGGATGGCGGTTTTGGACAGGCCCCTAAATTTCCCCAGACATTTTCGATCAGGTTCCTGTTCCAACATTATTACTATACGGGAAACAAAAAAGCCCTCGACCAGGGCTGTCTTTCTCTGGACAAAATGATACAGGGAGGAATTTATGACCAACTGGGCGGCGGATTCGCACGATATTCCACGGATCCCGAATGGCTGGCTCCGCATTTTGAAAAAATGTTATATGATAATGCATTGATTATCATAGCAATGTGCGAAGCTTTTCAGTTGACCCGGAAACCCATTTACGAAAAAGCGATCCGGGAAACCCTGGATTTTCTGCAAAGGGAGCTCAAATCAGAAAAGGGAGGTTTTTTTTCCGCATTGGATGCAGATAGTGAGGGAATTGAGGGCAAATATTATATATGGCAAAAAAATGAAATAGATAATATTCTGGAGAAGGAATCGGAAGAATTTTGTACTTATTATGACGTCACTGAAGGAGGCAATTGGGAGGGGAAGAATATTCTCCGGATAAAGAACCCCGAAAGGCGGTTAGCGCAAGGTAAGGAGCGGGAATGGAAGAGAAAATTAATGGACATCAGGAACCGGCGAGTCCGGCCCTCTCTGGACGATAAGATTTTATCAGGTTGGAATGCCCTCCTGATTACGGCCTGCTGTAAGGCATTTGCTGCCCTTGGCGATGAAATCTACCGGAAGCTGGCAGTAGAAACCATGAACTTTCTGGAGGAAAACATGAAGGGTGCGGGGATTCGTCATTTTTTTCATAGTTACAAAGAAGGAAGAGCGGTTATTCCGGCTTTTCTTGACGACTATGCTTACCTGATTGAGGCCTATATCCAACTACAGGAAGTGACCGGCGAAACCTCCTGGCTGATCCGGGCAAAGTCGCTCACGGATTGGGTTATAGAGCATTTTAGTGAAGAGGAAGGGGGTTACTTTTATTACACCCATGTGGAACAGGACGATGTAATCGTCAGGAAAAGGGAAGTCTATGACGGCGCAACCCCCTCCGGCAATTCAATTATGGCCGCAAATTTGTTATATCTCGGAACCGTGTTTGACCTGGAAGATTGGAAACAAAGGGCCGCCCGGAATGTGGGTGGGCTCAAAGAGGTTGTCAGCCGGTACCCAGGATCTTTTGGAGTTTGGGCAACTCTGTTAAATGCCCTCACGTATCAACTATATGAGATCGTGCTGGCGGGCACTCCTTCGGAAAAAAAGCACCGTGAATTTCTGGCCAGGAGTGTCCCAAACCGGGTTTTTCAGTTAACCTCCGTCACCCGACCCGACTTTCCACTTTTGGGAAATAAACCTATTGATGGGGAGTCGCTTTTTTTTCTTTGCAGGAATTATTCCTGCCAACAGCCTGTAAAAGAAGTCGCTGAGTTAATCAGTCTCCTAAAAAACTCTTAAAAAACCAGCTTAAAAGGCCGGAAATTACAATAAGACAGACCTTTCCGCCGTTAATAAATGTATTGGCAAAGCTTTGACTTCTAAAAAATAAATTTTATACTTGCGATGGAAGATATTCTTAGGAGATATTCTCAAAAGTTTATTTTTGTCCAATACCCTTTAATAAAAATGAAAATGAAAAACCTGTCCATTCTATTGACACTTGGTACTGCCCTGGCCGTATCAAGCTGTAGTAAATTAGGTAAGTCTAAAGGACTTCCGGATGACGGACAATTACATGGTGTTGCCCCCGCCAGCAAGTATAATCTGAGTAAACCGCCCGGAATGGTTTACATCCCGCCCGGAACCTTTCATATGGGTCCCAGTGACGAGGACGTCAACTTCGCGTATACAGCCCGTAACAAACAGGTATCTATTAACGGATTCTGGATGGACGCGACTGAAATCACCAATAACGAATACCGCCAGTTTGTAAACTGGGTACGCGACTCAACCGCGGCTACCCTGATGCAATATGGTAAGGAAGTGGATGGCAAATTCCAGATTGACTGGAAAAAGACCCAGACCATTAAATGGGGTGACAAAGCCACCATTGAAAAAATTGACCAGCTGATACTGACTCCTGAAAACCGGATTTTCGGTAAAAAGGAAATCGATCCTACCAAACTCGTATATCATTCAGAAACATTTGACCTGAAAGATGCCGCTAAGAAAGTTAATGAAGGAAAGGTTCGTTCATCGTTCATCATCAAGAAGAACATTCCTATCTATCCCGACACACTGGTGTGGATCCGTGACTTCTCTTATTCTTACAATGAACCAATGACTAAAAGATATTTCTCTCATCCTGCCTTCGGAAACTATCCGGTAGTGGGAGTGAACTGGAACCAGGCAACTGCGTTCTGCGAATGGAGAACTATTTATTTGAATTCTTTCCTCGATAAACAAAAGAAAGCAAATGAAAGTCCTTTCCGTTTACCAACCGAAGCTGAGTGGGAATATGCAGCCCGCGGCGGACGTTCACAATCCATGTTCCCCTGGGGTAACTATTACCTGAGAAATAAGAAAGGCTGTCTCCTGGCCAACTTTAAACCAGGTCGCGGTAACTACCCGGAAGATGGCGCATTCTACACTGCCCGTGCCGATGCGTACTGGCCTAATGACTTCGGTCTGTATTGTATGGCGGGTAATGTGGCCGAATGGACATCATCCGTTTACTACGAAGGAGCTTATAACTTCCAGCATGATATGAACCCGGACATCCGATACAATGCAAAGGATTCAGATCCTCCGCGTATGAAACGTAAAGTGATCCGTGGCGGTAGCTGGAAAGACGTAGGTTATTTCCTGCAAACCAGCACCAGATCGTATGAGTACCAGGATACGGCTAAATCATACATCGGTTTCCGTTGCGTGATCGACCTGCCGGCTTCACTGGCCAAGAGATAATTGATATTTATCAATACAAATAAAATTTTTTAAAACAAACGACGTTTGATTTTATAACATCATCCGGAACATTGTTCCGCGACCCTTACAAAACCTATTAAAAAACTTAAAATTTAAAACTATGTCAGCCGGAGTTTCAAAATCTACCGAAAAGCTTGTCAACATCGTCGTCTGTATCGGTGCAGCCGTCGTAATCTTTGGTGCATGGCAGAAAATCACCCACCAACGGTTGGCTGACTTCTTCCTTACTGCCGGACTTCTTACAGAATCATTGATCTTTATTATATATGCGTTCTTACCGCCTCCCGGTGGTGAAATGCATGCCCTGGCAGAAGCCCTTCCAAAACTGGCCGGAGCTGGTTCTGGTAATCCTTCCCTGCAACAGATGGATAAATTGATGCAGGAAGCTGACATCACACCGACAAGCCTCGCCCGTTTGAGCGATGGTTTCAAAAAATTCGGAACTACAGTAGAAAAAATCAGCGATGTATCCGGTGCGCTTGCTGCAACGACTGATTATACAAATAAAACAAAAGAAGCCGTTATTGCTCTGGATACGATGAAGAATGCCTACCAGGGTGCAACAGCCACTATATCTCATTTTAATAATGCAGCAGAAAGTACAAAACAGTTTCACGGACAGGTTCAGGTATTGACCAAGAATCTGGGTTCGCTGAATGCACTGTATGAACTGGAACTGCAGGACAGCAATAATCATTTGAAAGCAATGAACAGCTTCTACTCTAACCTGGCTCAGGCATCTGAAGCTATGAATGGTAGTATCGCTGATGCGAAGAAAACACAGGAACAGGTTGCTTTACTTGCAAAGAACCTCGGAAACCTGAACCATGTATATGGTAATATGCTGAGCGCAATGCAAGGTAGACAGTAA
>Ga0209863_10000173_pt1 | contig 40202 bp, 38 predicted proteins | sample OrgsoiDNA2013046_FD_185796 | JGI IMG/M metagenome (GOLD analysis project Ga0209863, IMG submission 185796) | Permafrost soil microbial communities from the Arctic, to analyse light accelerated degradation of dissolved organic matter (DOM) -... | ecosystem: Environmental > Terrestrial > Soil >...
AACAGCGATATTTTTGAAATGAGTAATGAGGCCCCGAACCTCCTGATTTCAAATCATTCTTATGGCCTGAATGCCGGCTGGGAACCAGATGCAAGCGGGAACTGGACCTGGTATGGATTTCCCGGAGATACTGTGGATTATACTTTCGGCTACTATGGAGATTATTGCCTGGCATTTGATACGATTGCCTATAATGCGCCGGATTACCTGATTGTGGCGTCCGCCGGCAATAGTCGTGGATACCCGGGTCCTGATGTAGGTCAGCCTTATAGCGGTTATGATTCAAATTTTAATATTGTACCCAGGGGAAAACGTCCTCCGGGTATCAGCAGCAACGACGGTTATGATGGGATTGCTCCCCCGGCCGGCGCAAAGAATATTTTGGCAATAGGTGCCGTAAATCCTATTCCGGGTGGTTATACTTCTCCATCGGATGTGGTTTTGGCCTATTTCAGCAGCTGGGGTCCAACGGACGATGGGCGAATCAAGCCTGACATGGTAGCGGACGGAGTTGGTGTATTATCCTCCATAAGTACATCCAACAGCGCCTACGCGATTTTTGATGGGACTTCGATGGCTTCCCCTGCCGCCGCAGGATCCGGATTTCTTCTGCAGGAATACTACTACAGGCTTCATAACCGTTTTATGCGCTCTGCCACGCTGAAGGCCCTCCTGTACCACACAACAGATGAAGCAGGTCCGGCTCCGGGACCGGATTATCAGTTTGGATATGGTTTGATTGATATTCCCAACGCGGCTGCCGTCATTACTTCAAATAATACCGACAAACTTATCCAGGAAAACAGCCTTAGCAATGCAGTTGGCAGTTATTCACTTCCTGTTGTCGCTTCTGGAAAAGGACCACTCTCTGTTACCATCTGCTGGACTGACCTGCCAGGTACGGTAGATACTACCAATTTTCGCAATAACCCTGCGCCAAAGCTGGTGAACGACCTCGATTTACGGGTTACAGGCAATGGAACCACATATATGCCCTGGATTCTGAATCCATTAAATCCTGCCAGTCCGGCCACGACGGGAGATGACAAAATAAATAACGAAGAGAAAATAGTTATTCCAAATACCATTGCAGGCAAACCGTATACTATTTCGGTTACTCATAAAGGAACTATTGTAACCGGAGCACAGGCTTATTCCCTGGTAGCCAGCGGAATCGGCATTTCCCAGTATTGTACTTCTGCGGCTACGAATTCTGCAGGTACCCGGATTGATGCCGTGAACATCAGCAACGTCTCCGTGACCAATCCGGCCGGTTGTACTACTTACACGGATAATACCAGCCACTCGTTCAATCTTCAGTCCAGCCAGGCTGTCCCCTTCACCATTAACCTGAGCAGCTGTGATGCCACTGCAGCATCCAGGGTGGTGAAAATATTTATTGATTTTAATAACAATGGCAGTTTCACGGATCCGGGGGAAACGGTGGTAGTCAGCCCGGTTTTAGCCGGCGGTGTAACCACTTATTCCGGAACGATGAATATTCCATCCGGTCAGGTGGTGGGAAATATCAGTCGTTTAAGAATAGTTGCCGAAGAAACAACCGACACAAGTATCGTGAAGCCCTGCGGAAACTATGGAAACGGAGAAACAGATGACTTTTCTGTTGCCTTTATCAATCTGGATAATGATGTGAGCGTGAGTGCTATTGTAAACCCTCTTCCGGGCTCCTGTAAAACGGATTCGCAATATGTGTCCGTAAGAATTAAAAATTCAGGTACAAACGTCCAAAACAATGTACCCGTTCATTTAAAAGTCCTTTCCGGAACTAAAACGCTCATTGATGTTTCATTTAATTATCCGGATTCGATAGCCGGTTTAGGATCTGTATTATATACCTTCCAGACCCCATACAGAGCCGATGCCGGATCCACTTATATTATTCAGGCCGGCACATCGCTGCCAGGTGACCAGGATCCGTCGAATGATGCCATTTCAGATACGATCAGTATTAGTGCAGGGTCGAAAGTAGCTAACGGAGAAGCGGAGATATGCAGTACCAGTCCGCCCCTGGCCGGATTAAAAGCAAATACAACAGATATTTCTGATATAGCTTCCTGGTATGACAGTCCGACGGCGACAACTCCTGTCGCAACTGGTTTACAAGCCACTACTACAACCATCCCGGATAATCATACCTATTATCTTGGACTTAATGAATTGAGTGGAGGCATCGGACCAAAAACCAAAGATGCGTTCCCGCAGGGCGGTTACAACTATTTCCATGGAAACTTTCTGCGCATTCACACGGATGCGCCGCTGACCATCACTACTGCCCGCCTGTATATCGGGGCAGCCGGGAAATTAAACTTATATGTGGGTGACCTGGAGAGTTTTGATTCCTGTACGGGCGAATATTCATGGGTTCCCATTTCTCAAAATACCATTGATGTGTATGCCACCACGCCGAATCCTTCCAGGGTCGCTTCCAGTACCAATTCTCCCCTGGATACAGGCGCCATATTTTTATTGAATTTGTCAGTCCCTACTGCCGGTGATCATATATTGGTTTTGGATGCACAGGACAGCGCATTTGTTTACCGGAGTAATAATATTACAACGAAGCCTTACCCGATGGGACAGCCGGGTATATTCACCATAACGGGAAACAGCACCATCAATACGACAACCTGTAAGGACACCGCGTACTACCAGAAATATTATTATTTCTTTTATGACCTGCAATTTGTACTGGATAAATGTGCTTCTCCCCGGGTGCCGGTGGTCGCCAAATCCCTTACCCCACCCGTGATTACAAGGGTGGGTTCTACCCTGGTAAGCAGCTTCCCGGCCGGAAATCACTGGTATTATCTGGATACCCTGATCGCCGGGGAGGCCGGAAATAAAGATACCTTCTCTTTAAGAGGACCCGGTGATTATAAGGATGTTGTTTCTGACAGCCTTGGTTGTACCCTGGTTTCTAACGTGTATAATTATGCGCCGGGGAATGATATCGGACTTTCGATTTTACCCAATCCAAACCACGGTGTGTTCACTGTTAAATTCTACCAGCAGAACCAGGCTGATGCGGATTTACGCGTGCTGGATATGAACGGACAGGTTCTGTATGAATCGGATAACCCGAATTTCACAGGCTCTTTCAGTAAAACAATCAATATCGGTCCGGTTAGTTCAGGATATTACGTGCTGCAACTGCGCATCGGAAGCAAGAATTATGTTCAGAAAATCGCTGTATTATAAATTTTAATCGGCCTGCGGGCGGATTAAAATGAAAGACCTGAGCTCAGTGACCTTTTTAATTAGCCATTCATGCTCCAACCCTGGCAAACCGGAAAAGTAATTCGCATTGAAAATGCAACAGCTGCTACACGCCGGTTTTGGATAGAACTCAGTTCAGGAGAACCCTTTCAGTTTGAACCCGGACAATTTGTAACGCTGGATCTTCCCATCCACGAAAAGCCTTCCAGGCGATGGCGCAGTTATTCCATCGCTTCCTGGCCCGATGAAAGCCCCGTGTTTGAACTGGTGATTGTACTGCTGGAAGGCGGAGCAGGTACTAAATATCTTTTTGAAGAAATACAGGTCGGCAGTGAACTTACCCTTCGGGGACCTCAGGGATCCTTTACGTTGCCTGAGCGGATGGAAAAAGATCTTTTTTTTATCTGTACAGGTACCGGTATTGCACCCTTTCGATCCATGGTACATCATATCTTACGTCATAATCTTCCGCACCCGAATATTTATTTGATTTTCGGATGCCGGCGACTGGGCGATGCGCTGTACCAGAAAGAAATGGAAAAACTTGAACTCAACCTCACCGGTTTCCAATACCTGCCCGTTTTTTCCCGCGAAGTGCCCGAAAACCGCGACCACCTGATCCGGACGGGCTATGTACACGCCGTTTTTGAAGAAATATGTAAAAATAAAATGAAGGATGAATCCCTGGGTGCAGAAGTTATCGTTCACCCTGCATCCTTTTACTTATGTGGATGGAAGGTCATGATTGATGAGGCGAAGAAACGAATTGTGGATTTAGGGTACGACAGGAAGTCGATTCATTTAGAACTTTATGGATGAGTGTGAAGCAGGAAGCGCGAGGTATGAAGTGTGAAGCTTGAAGCATGACGCTTGAGGCCGAACGCATGATGCCTCGGGCTTCACGCCTCGAGCTTCCTGCGTCACGCTTCGGTTGAAATTATTTGGAAAAAAGTTCTTTGCGAAGAGAAATATCCGGAACTTTTTTAGAAGCTGGTTCCACTTCTTTATTGGGGGTTTTCATGGTTATTACGGGACTCTTGATATCCTGAATCCGGTTTTCTATGCTGAGGCCCTCCCTTTCAAGTTCCAGTATGTGTTCGTAGTTATTGAGTATTTCCCTTTCCAGTTCCTGAATCTTAGCCCGGGCTTTCAAAATCATTTTTGCCCTGAATGCATACCCAATTAAAACTGAAAATCCCAGTACAGTAGCGAGCAGGTAAATATTGAGCGTAACCTCGTTGGTAAGCATGGTGATAATTAAATTAGTAAATCAGAAATGGATTTTCAACGGGTACATCGATGGTGCAGTACATACTTTCCAACGGGTTCATCATGCAATTGGAGGTGACTCCCAAAAGTAAGGGTTCCCATTCAAATAAGTTTTATAATATTTGTTTTTCCACAATTTCCCGAATGGAACGAATGGGAATCCGTTCCTGTTTCATACTGTCACGATAACGGATGGTTACCGTCTGGTCTTCTTTCGACTGATAGTCGATCGTTACTGAAAACGGCGTACCGATCGCATCCATGCGACGATACCTTTTTCCGATGGTATCTTTTTCCTCATAAAAGCAACGAAAAACTCCGCGGCAGGAAGAAAGAATTTCTTTGGCAATTTCGGGAAGTCCGTCTTTTTTAACCAGGGGCAGAATGGCCAGTTTAACAGGAGCCAGGCCGGGCGGGAATTTAAGCACTACCCGGCTGTCTTTCTTTTCAGCTGTACTCAGGTCTTCTTCCTGGTAAGCTTCACTCAAAATCATTAAAATCGTCCGGTCCAGGCCGATGGAAGTTTCAATTACGTACGGAATGTAATGCTGGTTAAGTTCAGTATCGAAATAGGTGAGTTTTTTCTTACTGTATTCCTGATGATTTTTTAAATCGAAATCCGTGCGGGAATGAATGCCTTCCACTTCTTTAAAACCCATCGGAAACGCATATTCGATATCACAGGCGGCATCGGCATAATGAGCGAGTTTAACGTGATCATGAAAACGGAATTTATCCGGTGAAATACCCAGGCTCAAATGCCACTTCATCCGGGTTTCCTTCCAGTGTTCATACCATTCCTTCTGGGTACCGGGGCGGATAAAAAACTGCATCTCCATCTGTTCAAACTCCCGCATGCGGAAAATAAACTGCCGCGCCACAATTTCATTGCGAAATGCCTTTCCCGTCTGGGCAATGCCAAAAGGAATTTTCAGTCTCCCCGTTTTCTGAACATTCAGGAAATTCACAAAAATACCCTGGGCAGTTTCAGGCCTGAGCCAGATTTCACTGGCTTCTTCCGAAACACTGCCCAGCTGGGTTGAAAACATGAGGTTAAACTGCCGCACATCACTCCAGCTGGCCGTGCCGCTGACAGAACACTTTATGTTTTTTTCTTCAATCAATTTTTTTAACCCGTCAAAATCAGATTTTGCCAGCAGGCTGTCCATGGCAGCCAGTAATGCCTCTGCTTCGTCCTTCCTGCCTCCTGCTTCCAGCTCATCCGCATACCCTTCTATCAGGTGGTCGACCCGGTAGCGTTTCTGGCTGTCTTTATTATCGATCATGGGATCACTGAAATTATCTACATGCCCCGATGCTTTCCAGGTTGTCGGGTGCATAAAAATGGCCGCATCGATGCCCACGATATTGTCCTGGAGCTGGGTCATACTCTTCCACCAGTAGTCGCGGATATTCCTTTTTAATTCGCTTCCATACTGGCCGTAATCATACACTGCACTGAGTCCGTCGTAGATCTCGCTGGAAGGAAATATGAACCCGTATTCCTTACAATGAGAAATAATTGCCTGTAATTTTTGATGGTCATTTGCCATAAGGCTGCAAAAGTAAGAAGAATGAACATCCGGAAGCAAGTCCTTCGGACGCATTGTCTTATTTTTGAGCATATGCCGACATTGAAAAAATGTCTGCCGTATGTAAGCCTCATCCTGTTCTCCGTATTATCCTTTTCTGCACGGGCCCAGACAAAAGTTCTGCGCGGTGTCATTCTGGATTTTCAAAGTGGGGAAATAGTACCATTTGCTTCCATGCGGCTTGACCACAGTGGTTTTGGAAAACTCAGTGATTCTGCCGGGGGTTTTACTTTCCGTTTTGATAAATGGCCCCGGGATACGCTGCAGATTTCCTATGTGGGATTTCTGACGTATTCCCTGCCGCTGAACGATTCGCTTTTTAAGCGGGCTGCCCATGACACCATTACGGTGGTCATCAATCTGCTGCGCGGAAAATATACGGAAGTGATCGTAAGCCGTAAAGTGGATTTCGGATTACTGCTCTGGCGCAAAATTGTAAAACATAAAGACCAGAACGACCGTTACCGGTTTAAAAATTTCTCTTACGAACTTTATAATAAACTGGAACTTGATTTTAATCAGGTGAATAAGGAAAGATTGCAGACGAATAAACTGCTTAAGCCATTTACTTTCATCCTTGAAAATATCGACAGCAGCGAAGCGCATCCTTTTCTTCCCATTTATATTACCGAAACACTCTCAGACTATTATTACGTGCACGAACCGGTAACAAAACGGCGCGAAGTTATCAAAGGAAGCAAAACCGTGGGTCTCAATAACGAGAGCGTAAGTAAATATCTCGGAGGCATGGAGCAGAACCTGGATTTCTATAATAATTTTATTCCCGTATTTGACAAGAGATATGTGAGTCCGCTCAGTAATAATGGTGATTTTTATTACCGTTACCAGATAGTAGATACCCAGTATGTAAACGGACGCAGATTGCTCCATCTGATCTTCACCCCAAAGAGAAAAGGCGAAAGTGCTTTCACCGGAGATTGCTGGGTGCATGATTCGAGTTTCGCCATTCAGAAAATGACCCTGCGCCTCGACGCTTCTTCCAATCTGAATTTTGTACAGGAACTGACCATCATTCAGGAATTTACGCTCATCCACGATACGACCTGGTTTCTTTCCAGGGATAAATTCGTGGCGGCCCTGTCGCCTCTGGGTAAAAACCGGATGGGCATGATCGGAAGAAAAACCACGACCTATAAAAATATCGTCTACAATGATTCTTCGGTTATCCGTGAAATTGAAAAGAATAAAATTCTGGAAGAAGTGATTTTCTCCGCGAATGCACGCGTGAGACCGGATTCCTTCTGGCTTGCGCACCGTCATGAGAATTTAAGCAAAGACGAAAAAGCGATTTACAAAATGATGGATACGCTCATGTCGATGAAGGTTTTTCACAACTATGTCAGCGCAGCGGATTTTATCGGAACGGGTTATTATAATATCGGGAATTACGTGATCGGACCCTGGTATAACTGGGTTTACAGTAATGAACTCCAGGGCGTACGCGTCCGGTTTGATCTGGGCACGAATAAGGGTTTCAATAAAAACCTGATCCTGCACGGCTATCTCGCCTATGGTTTCGGCGATCAGGTTTGGCACTGGGAAGGAGATGCCCTGTATATTTTCAAAAGAAATCCGCGCATGTCGCTCTATGGCATGTTCCGGCAGGATCTGGACTACGGGCAACAATACTATGATGAAATCACAAGCGACAACATATTCGCCATAGCAGTCAGGAAACCAGGTATCCCGATTAAATTCATCAACCTCACTGAACAGGAAATTCAATGGTTTAACGAATGGGTAAACGGATTTTCGGTTACACTTACCGTAGATCATAAAGTATATAATCCGGAATTAAACCTGGCGCCGATCAGCGATTTTGAAAAGGGAACAGGCAACCCGATGAATGGATTTGAAGCTTCCATCAATCTGCGTTTTGCTTTTCTGGAGAAATTTTTTGAAACCACCTTTTACCGGACAAGCCTGGGCAGCGAGTATCCGATCATTGACTTAAAATTTACGCACGGTTTTCCCAATGTTTTGGGAAGTACCCTTACGTACAATAAAATTTTTGCAAGCATTTCAGATGTCATTAAAGTGCCGCCCATTGGCACGTTGTACTATAATTTTTTTGGAGGAAAAACCACGGGGGTGCAGCCCTACCCTTTCCTGAACGTCGCACCGGGTAATGAAACCTATTATTACAATAAGTACGCATTCAGCCTGATGGATAAATATCAATATCTGCACGACCAGTTCCTGGGATTTAATTTTGAACACAATATCGGCCCCGGCATATTCCGGTTTACCGGCATTACCCGGAAACTGAAATGGCGTCAGTTTTATGACGTCAAATTATTATGGGGCCATCTGTCTCCTGAAAACCAGGCTTACAATAACAATGCGGATTATTCATTCCAATCGCTGGACGGGAAAACCTATATGGAACTAGGAACGGGCGTGGATAATATCTTCAGATTCTGCCGTGTCGATTTCATATGGCATGTTTCACCATCCAATGCGGGCCTGACCAATATTCAAAAATTCGGTGTATTTGGTAGTTTCCGGATTTCGTTTTAGCAGATGCAGCCAATCTTAATCCAGTTTCTTTAACAGGAAGTTCCGGTAGGCTATTCTCATCGGTGGGCCTACATGCACCTGAACGCCTAACAGCCCTTTAAATCTCCTGTTTACCGTATCATTGTCAGTCACGTCGCTCATCAGGATATCATTGATATAATGCTGCATATGATTGCCCCTGACAATAATATGATATGCGTTCCATCCGTCGGTTTTGATATGGGTCCTCAGGGAATCCGGATTACCCAGGGATCCCGTTATGATTTTACGCTGCCATTGATTATCGATAATGTAAGCCTGTACCGAATCCATCGGGTTTTTTAACGGTAGCAATTCAGTTTTTTGTCCCTGAGAAGCCAGGGTGGTTCGTCTGCGCTCTTCATAATTGCTTCCGGTAAACGTATTGAGGCCATTCAGATCTGCCTGGTATCCCCTTAAAGCATATGGCAGGCCCTCCACCGGTTCACTCCGGTAGTTGATCCCGCTATTGCCTTTATTGGATACGCTGTATTCCACCCGGATCTCAAAATTTTCCGGCATTTCACCCTGCCAGATTATAAATGTATTCCGTTTCAGTATCGTTTCGGGTGTAACAATACCCACCATACAACCTTCTTCAACTTTCCAGTAAGCCGGGTCCCCCTTCCAGCCGTCCAGTGTTTTACCATTGAAAATTTGTAAAAATCCATTTTCATTCCCCGGGCTGACAATTCCTGAACCCCGGTTACTGCTCAATAAGATGAGTAAACCCAAACCGGGTATTAAAAATGCAGTTTTCGTCGTAATCAGTGCCCGCCAGAATGAAACGATCATCATATAAGGAGATTATGTAACCCCAAGTTCGTAACTTTTCATACAAATCTTACCGATAAAGACCGATAAAGTATGAAAAGGAAATTAATTTTTGCCGCTTTCACTTTATTTCAGGCTTCCTTCACTTTTGGCCAGACTTACTATGACCTGGTCGCAAAGGCAAATACTGCTTATCTAAAAACAGACTATAAGAATTCATTGCTTTTTTACCAGGAATCTTTTAAGCTGGATAAAAGCCATCCGGAGGATTTATACAATGGTGCCTGCTCGGCAGCGCTGGCAAATGAAACGGCAGTATCTTTTGAATTATTGAATTTATCCATTCAGCAGGGGTGGACAAATATCAATCACCTGAAGAATGACGGTGATCTCCTATCCCTGCACCAGGACGGGAACTGGCCAATACTTTTAAAAACACTGCAGGACAGGATTGACAAATCAGAAGCCGGATATGACAGGAAATTACAAAAGGAACTGGAAGCAATTTATGATGATGATCAGGATATACGAATGAAATTTAACGACTCCGCAACAAAAAACGGCTATCAGAATCCGGAAGTGATAAGGATTGGCAACCTGATGAATTTTCAGGACAGTATTAATAAAAGGAAGGTCACAAAAATACTGGATGAAAAAGGATGGGTCGGAATTGATCTGGTCGGCCATAAAGCAAATGAGACATTATTTCTTGTAATCCAGCATGCAGATCTCCAAACACAGGAAAAGTATTTACCCATGATGAGGGAAGCTGTAAAAAAAGGAAATGCTTCGAACAGCTCTTTAGCGTTATTGGAAGACAGGATTGCCATTCGGGAGGGAAGAAAACAAATCTACGGCAGCCAGGTCGGAATGAATTCCAAAACCAACGAAATGTATGTACAACCTCTTGAAAATCCTGAAACCGTTGACAGCCGCCGGGCTACCATGGGCCTGGCCCCTCTGGCCTATTATTTATTAAACTGGAATATCGTCTGGAATGTGGAAGAATACAAAATACATCTTCCCGAATATGAAAAATGGGTCAAGGCTGAATATTAACAGTACGGATTTAATAAAACTTTGAATATATGAAAGTCAAGTTTTATGGAGTACGGGGTTCTCTGCCGGTTTGTGGCAGAGAATTTGAAAGATATGGCGGAAATACAACCTGTATAAAGATTCTCCGGGAAAATGCAAACAGGATTGCCATCATTGACGCCGGAACCGGTATTCGAAATCTCGGAAAGGAAATAATGAATACCGGCGTAACTCAAAATATAATTAATATCCTGTTTTCCCATTTTCACTGGGATCATATACAGGGGCTCCCTTTTTTCGCCCCGGCTTATAACGGGAATCAAAAAATCGGAATACTTGCCATGGGCAGGCGGGGGAAAATTAAAAACCTGAAGGAGATATTTTCCATGCAAATGCAAAAAGAGTATTTTCCCATAAAAATTAAAGCGATGGGAGCCCGGTTTGAATTTTTAACATATGGTGAAAATGAAAACATATTCGGCGCGATCGTTAAAACGGTTGCCCAGCATCATATATATGCCGGTGGCTCTTATGGATTTCGAATTGAAGACGAAGCTGTATCGCTGGTTGTTTGCACTGATGTGGAACATATGAACGGAATAGATCAGAATATCGTCAATCTTGCGAAAGGAGCTGACCTGCTCATTCACGATGGTCAGTATACTGCGGAAGAATGTAAAAAATTCAGGGGATGGGGACACAGCTCATGGGAACAGGCCGTGGAAGTAGCCAGCCAGGCAAATGTGAAACGATTAATTATCACCCATCACGATCCGGATCATAATGATGACTTCCTTGACTCGATGGAAAGCGGGTGCCAGGCGCTTTTTCCAAATTCCAGTTTTGCTAAAGAAGGAATGGAAGTTTTGGTTTAATCATATTAAGCGTTTAAGAAGTGAATAATTATTTCACTTCTGCAAAGAAACTGATCCTTGGAATGAGTGCTTTTTTAAAGAAGGAGAGGATCAGCCTGCCCGGGATTGAGAGCCTTTAGGAATAAAAGCCATTTCATTGTGTGAGAAAATTTTCTATTTGCTGATAAAACCATTGCGGTTCATCAAACATGATAAAATGATATGATGAATCAAAAACCTGATTTCTTTTTTATGAGGTCAGCAAGCATTTATGAAAAGGTTTTTTTCAATGATATTTTATTTATAGAAGCCCGTCAGAATTATATGACCGTTCACTTGGAAAAAGGCAAATTGATGGCGCTCCTGACCATTAAATCCCTTGAAGAACAATTACCAGTCCCGAAATTCCTGAGAATTCACAAATCGTACATTATTTCCCTGGATAAGATTAATTCGATGAGAGAAAATGAAATCGTCATCGGCACTCATAAAATTCCCATCGGGAAAAATTATAAAGACCAGATACTAAAAATCGTAAATGACCGGTTGATAGGTAAATAATAAAATATTCCTGACCTGGGTAGTCCGGATTTTTATTGAAAAAATGGATTCCATTTTTGAATTATTATTAAAAGTTTTTCTGACTGTTTATTTCTTACATTCGCAAAAATAAAATGATGGGTATCGCTGATAAATTATTTCAGATGAAAAACGATAAGTCCTCAGCCAATTTAGAAGCAGGGCAGGTTTTTTTAGAAGCCAACAGGCAAAAGCCCGGCATTATCACATTACCAAGCGGTTTGCAGTACGAAGTGATTACTGAAGGCAATGGTTTAAAACCGCTGGCAAGCAATAAGGTTACCTGTCATTACCATGGTACACTGATTGACGGCACCGTATTCGACAGTTCTGTAAAGCGCGGACAGCCGGCCACATTCCCGCTGAATATGGTTATTAAAGGCTGGACAGAGGGCCTTCAGCTAATGTCAGTCGGCAGCAAATGGCGTTTCTTCATCCCGCCTCAACTGGCTTATGGTGAAAGGCAAACCGGCGCTCAGATCGGCCCAAACAGTACTTTGGTTTTTGAAGTGGAATTACTGGAAGTGAGTTGATCAGGCTTCCTGCCTGTTGATCCGTATATTATTTCCTTAGTAAATGATCTTCTCATTGCCGTTACGGTCAGACCGTCGAAGGGCAGTTGTAATTTCAATGTCATGATTGACTGCATTTACTTCCATTTTAGAAATTGCGGCATATTCCGCCAATAGGTCTCCTGAACCGGTAAGCAATTTACCATCCACCCGGATTGGAAAATTTGCCTGGACTTTATCAACATGGAAAGTATCTAAAAGCATTTGCCTGTTTAAAAGCTTCACATTTACTCCCGGTTTAACTACAAAAACAACATCATAATTTGAAGACACGGAATAATGCAATACTTCCTGTTTGGAAAGAACGTTAAGCACTTCAATATCCTTCGGAAGAAGGATCAGGTGATCCGTGTAAATTTTTATGCCGCCCTGATCTACAATGTAAAGCATGTTCAAATCATGTTTAGCATGATTTTGACCCCTGCAAAATGCAAACGAGACACTGGCAATGATGGAAATAAAAAATAATTTCTTTTTCATTTAGAGAGTTTTTGTCTACTTCAACTACAACTCAGTTATCTAAGACATTCCATTTTTGTGTATATGCGGTTTGAACTTTCTAATGGAACATGTAATCCAAATTTACAATTATAAGGAACAGGATAATATATCATTCCCCTTTCCCCAACCGATAATCTTATTCTTGGCTGCCAATCCAAATAGTCAGGGCTCCGCCTGTAGAAATCCGGCCGGCATCTGCTGAAAAATCCTGTTTGCCAGCTGATGACTTGGTTGCCTGCAATGCTTCCGGAGTGGTTTCTCAAGTTTTGCTACCTAATGCTAAAAACCAGCATAAATCACCCAGTGAATGAAAATCCCGGAATATATAAAAATTACTGAAGTTTTTCTTTCGCTATTTCTTCTTGCATACTGTATGTTTTCGGCAAGTGCTAATATGAATATCTATCTGATAAAATATCATAAATTAGCATTGTTAAAATATGAAGTCTCATTAAACGAATCTTAAACATGAAACATGCTGCGAAATCAATCAGGGCCTTTATCGGAGCGATAAATTTCGAGGAATCAAGATTATTCTATAAGGAATTAGGGTTTGAAGAATCACCCATATCAAAAAACATGTCATACATCAGGGTTTCGGATAACCTTGGATTCTATTTGCAGGATGCTTACGTTGAAGATTGGATAAATAATTCAATGCTATTTCTCGAAGTTGACGATGTTAATAGATATTGGAAGGAACTACAAAGTCTAGGGTTGCATCTAAGGTATAAAAATGTAAAGTTGACTCCTATTAGAGAAGAAAACTGGGGAAGAGAATGTTTTATGCATGACCCTTCAGGAGTACTCTGGCATTTTGGAGAATTCTATTAAAAGAAATATGAAACGCAAATTGCCCAGGAATATCCTTTTATTGTTGCTGGGAATACTAGGACTGGGAGCAATCGGGGGTGGTGCGGCGTTCATCATTTCCCCAGATGGGAAATTAATGGGTATGCCCTTATCGGTGCTTAACAGGTCCCCCTTCAGCAGCTTTCTTTTCCCCGGGATTATTTTATTTTTAGTTCCTCTATTGCCCCGTGTAAGAAGTATATATCAGGGAACGCATGACGATCAAAGAAGCACTTTTCCCCAAGAGTAGGTTCTTAATAAACTGACTGCTACTTATTTCAAACAACAGCAGACCCAAGTAGCCCAGGTTCGAACTATATTTTCCGGGATTTCATATCCGCGTTAAATGATAATAGGTTAAGTACGTCCAGGTAGGTGGATATTCAGTCATTTTGCATGGCTATTCCCGTACAACAGGAGATAGGATATCTGGGTGTACCGGACTTCCGAAAACTATTCAAATCTCATATTGCAATAGATCTTATGGTTAAAATAAAAGGCCTTGATTTTCAAGAATGTTACGCTGATTCTATACTATTTAAAGATGGAGATTTAAAAATCAAAACGATTCGGAAATCTGATCTTATAAAAGCAAAAAAATCAGCGGGTCGTGCTAAAGACCTGAATGATTTGGAAAATATTGAATAACGAAATTGGTCAGTCTTATCCGCAATTTATTGGTCACACAGTTCGGAATTCTCACCGCCGGAAGGATTGGGAATAGAGGTTGTAATTTGGTATATTCGAATCCTATGTATTATATTGTATTCGGTTTTTTTTACATGCTTTCCCTCCTGCCGATGCGCATATTGTATATCATTTCGGATGGAATATTCCTGGTTGTTTATTATGTAATTGGCTACCGGAAAAAAATAGTGATGCAAAACCTCGAAATAGCTTTCCCGGAAAAAACAAATGCAGAGCGGGTTAAAATAGCCAAAGCATTTTATCATAACCTTCTTGATTCCTTTATAGAAACCATTAAATTAGTAAGCGCTTCCAGGCGTTTTCTGGAAAAAAGGGTAACTACTAACTGGGAAGTGCTTGACCCTTTATTTGAAAGTGGCAAAAGTTGCCAGCTTCACCTCGGACATACATTTAACTGGGAATGGGGCCATCATGTATTGAGCAACCACACAAAATACCAGGTACTCGTAGTATATATGCCTCTAAGCAATACTGTGTTAGAAAGATTAATGTATAATTTACGCGTTCGGCATGGAAGTAAATTTATTGCTGCAGGCAAAATGAGTAAATCAATGGAAGTATTTAAAGATACCCGATATCTTCTGGGCCTTGTTGCTGACCAGAGTCCGGGCAATCTCAATAATGCTTACTGGATGAATTTTTTTGGCAAGCCTACGGGTTTTGTGTCAGGTCCGGAAAAGGGAGCAAGAACGGCTAATTTACCAGTGTTGTTTACCCACATTGTAAAACCTAAGCGTGGCTACTATCATGGCTATTTAGAAGTTGCGTGTGAAGATCCCTGTGCACTGAAGGAAGGAGAACTGACTTTGCGATATGCTCGTTACATGGAAAAAGTAATTCGCTCGAATCCTGAAATGTGGTTATGGAGCCATCGGAGATGGAAACACAGTTGGAATCATGTATATACAAAGAATTGGATTGGAGAGGACTTACCCGCTACCGATTGATCGTACGGATTAACTACGACAACGGAATGGTTTGGATCAGATTTATAGGCACCCATGCTCCTTTCCCTATTTTGACATATTTTTAATACAAAACAAACAAGTTTTGCGAATTATTTTTACCTTTTTATTACTTTTTTTCTGGGGTTCTGGTTTTTCTCAAATCCAATTTCCCCATGACTTTAAACTAGTTAAAGGAGAACGCGGATCCGGTGCTGATGATTACTATACAAACGGGAAAGTTTCTTTTGAGACTGACAATCCATTCATAGATCATGATTTCGTTAAAAATGCTGATAGCAATAAAAACTTTCTATCTGTTAGTTATGGATTGCCTTTCAAAATTACTAGAGATGGACTCTACCGTGCAACTGGATTAGTCGATGGGTCTTATAAATATATTATTGTGATGGCTCCTGGGGAACCAATCATATTATCATCAAAATATAACGACGCTGAATTTTCTAACTATTCATCCTGGCTAATTTCCACAATAAGAAATTACAAAAAGAAGGGTAAAAATTGTTCTTTCCCAATCAATTCACATTAGATTTATTCAAGATCCTTGCGTTTCATCTTCCGGGATGGGCCAGGTAACCAGCTATAGAAATATCATGTTATTTCGGGAATCGCCCCAAAGTAATTGTTATTTTGTTTTGCAGACCTGTGTAGCCGCGGTTCGAACTTTTCGCAGGCTGATCTGGTAAATATCTACCTCTTATAACTTGCAATTCAATTGATTAAGGATTCCAATATTAGTCTAGATTTAAATTATTAAAAGCTTCTCAAAATTCTATTGCTTTATTTTCTGCCAAGTCTCCAGGCTTAGAACCTTATCATTCATAGTGTCAAAATATTTGATTGACAAATCCTTCGGATAAACAAAAAAATTGAAATGAGTAACATATGACATTCCATTGTCCTCCCAAACTTTAATCCAATAATATTTTCTAGAGGTTGTTGGTCTTGCATAAATTACATCTGCCAAATGTCTGCGCCTTTTTTGATACATCTTCTACATACTTCGCTTGTTTTACTACCTTCGGGATTTTCAATATTGTATCAAGGATGTTATCTTCTAACTTCTCCACTCGCACAAAATCTTATTCTTTTTTTGATGAGCTCGTTCTTGTGCTTCAACAATAAGTGGAAGTATTAATACTAATATTAAATATATATTTATATCTTTTCGCAAATAGTATTATTTAAAGAATTTGCACTTTTAAGAACTTGTACGCAATATCGCACAATATGTCATTTTGACATTTTATTTTACCTCAAATTTGAGTTTATAAAGTAAAATCTTCAATAAAAAGGAGGAGTTTAAGTTATCAGAAAATTAATTCGTGACTTAAATTTTGAAGCGCATCATTATGCAGCTTTTTTATCAGTCAAATCAAAAAAGCCAAATATGAAAAAGAACATTTTAGTTGCATTAACACTAATGATAATTTTTAGTTGCAACCAACAAAAAATTGATACAAAATCTGAAGGCGAAAAAGTTATGCAGACAAGTAGGGAATGGTCTCAAATTACTTCAACAGGAGATGTTGAAAAAACACTTAGTTATTGGGCTGATGATGCTGTTGTAATGTTAGCGGGGCAGCCAATTTTGAAAGGGAAAAAAGAGATACGCAAGATGGTTGAAGAAAGTTTTAAAACGCCGGGATTTAAAATAAGCTGGGAACCCCAAAGCGCAGAAGTTTCTCAAAGCGGCGATTTGGCTTATCTAGTAGAAAAAGAAACAATGAGTATGAATGATTCATCAGGCAAAGCCATCACGCTATATTCTAAAGGAGTAACTGTTTGGAGAAAACAAAGTGATGGCTCTTGGAAAAATGTAGCTGATGTTTCGACACCAGAACCATAAAAATAAAAATTCAAACTGAGACACTATCGAAATGTGAGAGTTTCTCTGGTAGACCTGACAGGAATCGAACCTGCAAATCGCATTAGGCATATAGCCGTATAATTCTACAGATCTCCCGGATTTCATCGGCCGAAACAATCAATGGGGGCGCGATGCGCAGGCAGTTCGGGGCAAACAAAAACCAATCCGTGAGCAGGCCATCGCGTATGCAGGCATCAATTATCCGCTTATTGATTTCAAAATTTTCAAATTCAACAGCGATCAATAGACCGGCGCTGCGAACCGATTTTATGAGGGGATGGGCCAGTCCTTCATGAAATAATTTTTCCTTTCCCGCTACCTGTGCAATCAGCTTTTCATTGAAGAGTACGTTCATCGCAGCGAGCCCTGCTGCGCAACTCAGGGGATGACCACCAAATGTACTGATATGACCCAGCACCGGCTGGTTCGTGAAGGAATCCATCATCGTTTTGGAAGCGATGAAAGCCCCCAGGGGAAGTCCCCCACCGAGGGCTTTGCCCAGCAGGACAATATCGGGAACCACTCCATATTGCTCAAAACCCCATAGGGTACCGGTTCTGCCAAAACCTGTCTGGATTTCATCGAGGATCAGCAGGGTCCCGGTATCATCGCATTTTTTACGCAGATTTTTCAACCAGCCACCCACCGGTTTGATCACCCCCTTTTCTGCCTGAACCGTTTCGGCGATCACACAGGCCGTTTTTTCCGTGATGCGTTCCAGGTCTGTCTCATTATTATACCTCAGATGTGATACCCCAGGCAATAACGGACGGAATGCATTTCTCCAGTATTCGTCCCCCATTACGCTGAGTGCACCCTGAGTGGATCCATGATAAGAATATTCAAATCCCACCATCTCCATTCTTCCCGTAACCCGCTTGGCCAGTTTCATGGCGCCCTCCGTGGCTTCGGTACCGGAGTTGGTAAAATAAACTGACTGCAGATCCGCCGGAAGATGCCGGGCGAGTACATGCGCATATTCAACCTGTGGGGACTGGATCAGTTCTCCATATACCAGTACATGAAGAAAACGATCCGCCTGGTCCCGGATGGCTCTGATCACTTCGGGATGACGATGACCTGTATTGCAAACGCTGATACCACCGATCGCATCCAGCCATTTTTTTCCATCCACGCCATACAGGTATAATCCTTCTGCGCGAATGATCTCCAGTGCCAGCGGCGTGGGAGAGGTTTGGCCGAGATGGCTGAAGAAGAGTTCTCTGTTGTTCATTTCAGTTGACAGTTGGCAGTTGGCAGATTTTGATTCTGTCCAGTTTATAAGGAGCAATATTACAGATGGTTTTCCACATTATCCTGTCAACTGCCAACTGCCAACTGTCAACCAAAACCTTTTGATTTTACCTTAACTTAGAGGAATTGTAAAATAACGCTACCATGCCCGTAATTCTTCCCGTGAAAGGCATTTCGCCAGCCTTTGGAAAAAATGTTTATATCGCCCCCAATGCAACCATCGTCGGTGATGTGGTCATAGGGGATGACTGCAGCATATGGTTCAATGCGGTCGTGCGCGGGGATGTTAACAGTATCCGGATTGGAAATAAAGTGAATATACAGGATGGTGCCCTGATACATTGTACCTACCAAAAGGCAAAAACAGTTATCGGGAACAATGTTTCCATTGGCCATCATGCGATCGTTCACGGATGTACCATTCAGAATAATGTGCTGATCGGCATGGGTTCCATCATTATGGATGGTGCAGACATTGGCAGCAATTCCATTATTGCCGCCGGAGCAGTCGTCCTTGAAAACACCAAAGTGGAACAGGGTGCCATTTATGGCGGCATACCCGCTACGAAGATCAAGGACATCCCCCAGGAACTCATTCACGGGGAAATCGACCGGATCGCGAATAATTATGTCCTATACGCGGATTGGTTCCGCGAAAAAGCGTAAGGCTTAAAGCGTAAAGCTTAAGGCCTGGCTTTTTAAGCGCAAGGCTTATAAGCACATAAAATGTAACAACTACCATCTGATCTTACAACTACCAAATTGAAGTAAATAGTTTTCCTTTCACTTTATTGAATTCGTTTTAGCCTCGTTACTAATTTCAGTAACTTCAAATCATCATTGTTGAGCAATGATATTATTAAAGCATATGGGGAGAAATAAAAGTGGAAACAGAAGAAGGTGAAGGAAGTGAGTTAAATAATTCTTACCGTTTCATAGTTAAATTAGATGGCTTAGCAATGAAAAACAAAATCTTACTGATTCTTTTTTTATTTGTTAATCACATTGTTGATGCGCAACAAAATGAAATAGATAGAATCAGAAATATTATTAGCAAGCAAAGAAAAGATACAACTGAAGTAAACGCTATAACTACTTTAGCTTGGCTCTACGTTTTCATAAATCCGGACTCTGCCATCATTATTGCAAAAGAAGCGCGGGATTTGGCACGGGAGATAAATTATTCCGAAGCGGAAGGCAATGCCTTAAATGCACTTGGAGAGGCTTCGCATACCACAGGAGATTTTCCTCAGGCCTTAGAGGCTTTGTTCAACGCCCTGCGTGTTGGCAGAGAAATAAAAAATAAAGAAATAGAATCCGGCAGTTTGGACTTTATCGGAATAACCTACGTTGACCTTGGCGAATACAGACAGGGACTTAATTATCTCTACCAGGCAAAGGAAATTAACGACAAATTTTCCATTAAGAATGCAAAATTGATGACGGGCTTTCGCCTGTCCAATATTGGACATGCTTATGAAAAACTTGGCAAGCGAGATTCAGCATTATTTTTTCAAGAACAAGCTCAAATCTTTTCTCACGATTTACCGCAGGGACCTGGAAGTGCATTGATATTGACACGCCTCGGAGTTATTCAGGCAGATTTAGGAAACCAGGCCCAGGCATTGAGCTATTATAGGCAGGTAATCCAAATCAGCGATGTTCTTAACCTGGGAATAGCTCAATACCGGTTAGCTGAGTTATTCTATACTCTGAATCAACCGGATTCCAGCCTGCACTATGCACGTCTTGCTCTCATAAGTAATCACAAATCTTTTGAAAAAACGTGGATGCTTGAAACCAGCAACCTGCTGGTAAAACTTTATAAGGAAAAAAACACAATTGACAGTGCTTTTCATTACCAGGAAATATCTACGACCCTAAACAATAACCTCTTTGGCCCTGAAAAATTTCACAGACTTCAGCTTTTAGCTATTGATGAACAGCAAAAGCAGCAGAAAATTATCCAAAAGCAAAAAGAAATTCAGCAGGAAAAGGAAAGGTCTGAAAACAAAATTAAACTTTATGCTTTGCTGGCAATAATAGGTATATTTCTATTACTTGCCATTACACTTTATCGCAATAATCGGCAGAAACAAATTGCAAATATTATTCTTCACGAACAAAAGAAAAATGTAGAAAGTACCTTGTCAGAATTGAAATCCACTCAATCCCAACTCATACAAAGTGAAAAAATGGCTTCGCTGGGAGAACTTACTGCAGGGATAGCACATGAAATACAAAACCCGTTAAACTTTGTCAATAATTTTTCAGAGGTAAATAAGGAGTTGATTGAAGAAATGAAATCTGCATTAAAATCAGGAAATAAGGAAGAGGCAATTATAATTGCAGACGATATTGCAGACAATGAAGAAAAGATAAATCATCATGGCAGGCGTGCAGACGCGATTGTGAAAGGAATGCTACAACATTCAAGAACGACTTCATCACAAAAGGAACCAATAGATATCAATGCCCTGGCGGATGAATACCTGCGTCTTTCGTATCATGGATTAAGAGCAAGAGACAAGTTATTCGATGCAATACTGCAAACAGATTTTGATGAAAGCATTGGCAAAATCAATGTTATTCCGCAGGATATGGGAAGAGCCTTACTGAATTTATTCAACAATGCATTTTATGCGGTTAAAGAAAAGAAACAACAACAAAGTGAAGCATATCAGCCAATAGTTTCTGTTAGTACCAGAAACCTGAATGATAGGATTGAGATCAGCGTAAAGGATAATGGTTCAGGTATTCCTCAAAAAGTATTGGATAAAATCTTCCAACCATTCTTTACTACCAAACCAACAGGGCAAGGAACAGGCCTTGGTTTATCATTAGCGTATGATATTATTAAAGCTCATGGTGGAGAAATTAAGGTGGATACTACGGAGGGTGAATTTGTTGAGTTTGTTATTCGGTTACCAACAATAGTATAAATGTAGGGTGAACTGTTAACTTCATTTTAAGTAGTGTTTGATTCAGTAATGGCTATTACACATAAAATCAGCCAGATTTTACATACGTAGTGGGTGACCGCCATCTCAATGTTTTCACTATTGTAAAAACACTAAACATTACCTATTTAGCGTTAAGCCTTGAGCTTTTAGCCTTAAGCGTGAAAGTGCGTTAATATTTGAGCCTTAAGCTTGAAAAAGGGCTTTAGGCCTTGAGCTTTGAAAGCCACGCCTCAAGCTTTACGCCTTATGCTTTAAGCTTTAAAGGGTCTGTTCATCGAGGATATCCTGCAATTCATCGAGTTTCAGGGTAGTTCATTGCAAATTCCGGGTCTTTTTTGTAGGTTTAAATTGTTAAACGATATCCAATGAAAAAGAGTAAAAACCTTCTGTTTATAACCGTGCTGTGTTTCCTTGCCGGCACTGTGTATTCCTGTAAACCTCAGTATGGTTGTCCTTCCAACGGTAAAAACGTGGGAGCTGAAAGAATATTAAGCGGAGAAAAATTACCGACACCCCCAAAATTTAAATCTTAATCCATAACCCATGTTATTATCCGTAAACCAAATAAATCCCAACACTATGAGCCTAACATTACGTACTGACTTCGGTTGTACCGAAGCTGTTATAGACGACGATTGCGGCCTGAAGAGATTCTATGAAGTCGCAAATATCCTATCCGATGACCTGGATGTAAATTTCAACCACAAATCAGACGATTTTGATTCTCTGATGTGGGACTTTTCCTTCAAAGGTCATGTGCTGACACTTCATTACAATATCTATACGGGCATTTCAATTTATCCCAGAAAATTCAGGGAAGCCCCGAGAAAAGATAATGAGGCCGTTGTAGAAGTTGCGCGTTTTCTGGAAGGAAAGCTTTTGATCCATACTGCCAACAGGCTGGCTTCTTAATAGCTTTTTTCTTCTATTGATTCGAGCATCATACAATAACTTATGTAACGATTGAACGATAACTTGCCCTCATTGAGGGCTTTTTTTATGGCACATCCCGGCTCATTGACGTGCAGGCAATTATTAAACTGGCAATCGTTCAACAGTAGTCGCATTTCCGGAAAATAATGTGAAAGCTCCTGTTTCGGAATATCCACCAGTCCGAACTCGCGGATACCGGGCGTATCAATAATATATGCATTTAATTCAGGCAGATCATACATCTCCGCAAAAGTGGTGGTATGCAATCCCTTGCCACTCCATCCGCTGACTCCCTGGGTTTTGAGCTCCCTGCCCGGAACCACCGCATTGATAAATGAGGACTTTCCAACCCCCGAATGTCCGCTGAGTAAACTCGTTTTATTGCAGAGGATTTCTGATATTTCTTCCATCCCCGTTTTATTCGCGAGGCTCATGAGTATCACTTTATAACCAGCCGATTCATACATGTCTTTTCTTTCCTCAAAAGCATCCATTTCTTTTTTCCGGTAGATATCCGCTTTATTAAAAACTATAACGGAATTAATATGAAATGATTCCCCAGCCACTAAAAAACGATCTATAAATCCCTGGGATGTTTTAGGGTCTTTCAATGTGGCCAGCAGCAGGGACTGATCGAGGTTGGAAGCGATGATGTGGTGCTGGTGTTTATTGCCGGGCGACTGCCGGTTGATATAATTATTTCTTTCATCGATGCGCGTGATCATCATTCCGCCTTCTTCACCACCGGCTTCTTCTTCCAGCATTACCCAGTCCCCCACGGCCACCGGATTGGTGGAAGTAATGCCGTCAATTTTTAAAATCCCTTTGATGCGGGCCATATACATGGTTCCGTCTGTGGTTTTTACCGTATACCAGCTTCCGGTGGATTTATATACTCTTGCCTGCATCAGGGAAATTTTCTAAACAGGGTGAACCGCAATATCCATTCAAGCATAAGGAAAATCATGGCTGACAACACGAACGGGAAAAATTTTTCAGTATAATGGGTGAAGGTCGTCACTTCGAATTTTGATTTTTCCAGGCGGTCGATTTCTTTATAAATGGCATCCAGTGTTTCATTATCTGTGGCGCGGTAATATTTTCCGCCCGTTTCATTCGCGATCTGCGTCAACAGCTTTTCATCAATGCTCACTTTTTCCCTTTGCATGATGATGCCGCTGCTGGTCTGTACCGGCACAGGTGCAAAACCTTCCGTGCCCATACCTACCGTATACACCCGTACACCATATGACTTCGCAATTTCCCTTGCTGTATTCGGATCAATACTGCCACCGTTATTTTCACCATCCGTAAGCAGGATGATCACTTTACTTTTTGAAACCGAAGAACGGAGTCTTTCCACACCCGTTGCAAGTCCGGACCCGATGGCGGTACCATCTTCCAGCAAACCGCTCTGCACATTAAATAACTGGGATTTCAATACGGCATGATCCGTTGTTAACGGGCACATCGTAAAACTTTCACCGGCAAAAATAACCAGGCCCATCCGGTCCGTCGGGCGACGGTCAATAAATTCTGAAGCCACCTGTTTGGCAGCTTCCATTCTGCTGGGACTGAAATCCTGTGCCAGCATACTTCCGCTGATATCCAGGCAAAAAACAATATCAATGCCTTCTCCGGACATCAGCTGCTGCTCACTGCCGGTTTGCGGCCGGGCAAGGGCAATAATAATGCATGAAATGGAAAGTAACCTTAAAATAAATAACCCGTGGCGCAGCATGGTTTTCCAGGTGCCGCCTTTACCAAACGCTTTAATGCCGGATACCAGCATGGTGCCCTGCGTGCGAAAGACGGGCCGCACGTAAAAAAATATCAATCCGGGCAGCACTGCAAAGAGGGCAAAAAACCAGGGTTTGGCAAAATGAATATTTGAGATCCAGTCGTAAAACACTTTTTTTACATTTCAGTTTTTAATTGGTTTATAGTAAATGGTTTATGGTGTATGGATTGTCCATCAACCATACACCATACACCATACACCATATACCATACACCATCAACTATCCACCTTCTTTTTCATTCAACAGCACTATGCCCGCGCGGATTTCTTCCAGGTTACTGTCAATTTCATAAGGTCCCGGAACATATTTCGCAAACTTTACAAAATCACCCATGCGCAGGGAAGCAGTGAGTTTGGAAAAAGCGTCTCTTTCCATTTTCATTCCGCTGATCACAAGAATCAGTTCCTCACTTGTTTTTTCCATCGTGACGAGGCCCAGGTGCCGGTTGAGAAACACCCGCAGGGTATCATTCAAAGCGGAATAATATTTTTTTACGGCAGAAGGATCCTGCTGAATCATTTTTTTCAGCGTTTCCAGTTGCGTCATGGCTTCTTCCAAAGGGGATATGCGCGAATCGTGGATGACGGATGACGGATAACGGATGACGGTAAATGGTTTGCGGATGAAAATAATAAACAATACCAGGGCTACCAGTGTAAGGGAGTCCACGAACCAGGGTATATATTTTACGTCCGGATTTTCCAAATCAATAATCCCTTTTATATCATGGTAGTCCTGCGTAGTATCCACCTTGCCATAGGAAACTTCCACAGTGAGTGAATCCGTTTTATATACTACTTTTCCAATCGTTACAGAAAGTGCAGGAATCATCCGGGTACCGGAATCGAAGCTGGTGAGTTTCCATTCGAGGTGATAACTGACACCAGCAGCCGAAATAGTGGAATCCCGGTTGGCTTTTTCAATCAACTCAAAATGGGGAATGCTGTCAAACTGGGGCATTTGATTTCCGGATACCATGGGCGATTTCACGTCAATGCTTAGCCGGATCGGTTCGCCGATCAGGATCTGGTTCTTATCGACGGAAGCCTTCACTGAAATATTTTCCTGGGCACATACCGGGATGCTGCCCGCAAGCAGCATCAGCATATAAAAAGTATGGAGGAAGGATTTTGCCATCGGTTATGCAGGTCTGTTTCTACCCACAAAAAACTTTTGAAGAATTTTCACATAATCTTCATCCGTGCGCATATGGAGCAGGTCAGCGCCTGATTTCAAAAAAAGAGATTTACTGAGTTCCGTCATTTTAAAAAATGACTGCTGGTAAAAATTCCGCAGGTCAAAATCAGATGTGTCCACCCACATGACGGAACCTGTTTCGGCGTCTTCCATTTCGATCAGTCCGGCATCAGGGAGTTCCATGTCCATTTTATCATATACTTTAATGCCGATGAGGTCATGCTTTTTGCCTGCCACGCGTAATGCCTCTTCATAATTTTCATCCAGGAAATCGCTGAGTAAAAAAGTGATGGATTTCTGGCGAAGGGTATTGTTGAGAAATTTCAGGGCCTGGGAGATATTTGTTTTCCGGTGTTTGGGTTCTGTGATCAGCAGGTCGCGCACCATATGCAGTACATGGTCGCGCCCTTTTTTTGGCGGAATATATTTTTCAATTTTATCGCTGAAGAAAACCAGTCCGACCTTATCATTGTTATTCACCGCAGAAAACGCCAGGACCGCGCAAATCTCCGTGATCAGGTCTTTTTTCCTGCCTTTCTGCGTCCCGAATAAAGAGCTGCCGCTCACATCCACCATCAGCATAACCGTGAGTTCCCTTTCCTCCTCGAATAATTTACTGAAGGGATGATTGAACCGTGCCGATACGTTCCAGTCTATAAACCGCACATCATCACCCGGGTAATATTCGCGCACTTCCCTGAAGCTCATTCCATTTCCCTTAAAGGCAGAATGATATTCTCCCGTGAACAGGTGGCGGGTGAGTCTTTTGCTCTTGATTTCGAGCTCACGGACTTTTTTTATTATTTCCTGAGGTGTTAACATTTTGGTTGACAGTTGGCAGTTGGCAGTTGGCAGATCATACTTTTGTTTCTAAATAATTAATAAATCCATTTATCACCCGAATATTATTTTCTATAACCTCGTTTACTTTATTAAATTTTTCCGGGTCTATAATATTTATCATCAATGCTACACTTAAAAGTGTTTCAACTTCATATGCTGACCCTCTCGAAATATGAAGAAACTGTATAGTATCTTTTCCATAGTTTCTACCCAGCCCTTCTGCAATATTTGCCGGTATCGAAACGGCAGCTCTGGTTGTTTGAGATATCAATCCAAATTTTTCCTCCCTGGGATATAACCTGGTCAAATCATAAATTTCCTTCACAGTCCTCATAGATAAAATCCAAACATTCAAATTTTTGTAATTAGACATAGCATAGTATTTATGCTACAATCACTCACACTAACCTAATTTTGTTACCCCACTAACCACTGCCAACTGCCAACTGCCAACTGCCAACTGCCAACTGCCAACTGCCAACTGCCAACTGCCAACTGCCAACTGCCAACCACTACGGAACCTGTATCGCCCTCAACACCTCATCAATAATATAATCCGCATTCACATTCTCCGCTTCCGCTTCATAGGTCAATCCGATTCGATGCCTCAGCACATCCTTGGAAATAGACCGTACATCTTCGGGAATCACATACCCTCTTTTGTGGAGAAAGGCATTGGCCTTGGCTGCCAGGGCCAGGTTGATGCTGGCACGGGGCGAACCGCCATATGAAATCATGGATTTCAATTTTTCCAGTTTATATTTTTCCGGCGTTCTCGTTGCAAATACGATGTCGAGTATATAATTCTCCAGTTTTTCATCCATATAAATTTTACGCGTGAGGTCGCGCGCCTCCATCACTTCCTGCATGGAAACCACCTGCTTCAGATCGGGCTGTTTGATGCCGTTCATATGATTGCGGATGATCAGCTGTTCTTCCTGTTTAGAGGGATAGGTCACGATCACTTTCATCAGAAAACGGTCCTGCTGGGCCTCGGGTAACGGATAGGTTCCTTCCTGTTCGAGCGGATTCTGTGTAGCGAGTACCAGGAAGGGTTCTTCCAGAATATAACTGCTGTCGCCAATGGTGACCTGTCTTTCCTGCATGGCTTCCAGCAGGGCGCTCTGTACTTTGGCCGGTGCCCGGTTGATCTCATCGGTCAGAAGGAAATTGGCGAAAATCGGCCCCTTCCGCACGATAAATTCATGTTTTTGCTGGTTGAAGATCATGGTCCCGATTACATCCGCCGGCAACAGGTCGGGTGTAAACTGGATACGGCTGAATTTGCCCTTAATGGTTTGGGCAAGGGACTTTATGGTCAGGGTTTTAGCGAGACCCGGAACACCTTCGAGCAGGATATGCCCATTGGTAAGCAGGCCCATCAGGAGCCGGTCCAGCATATAATGCTGCCCTACAATCACCCGACCGATTTCTGCCCGCAGCTTGTCTACAAACTGTGCCTGGACCTGAATCTTTTCGTTTAAAACCCGGATATCTTCTGCCGTATACATTATAGGAAATTTGAGAATTTGAGAATATAAAAATATGATAATGGGGCCCGCCTGTGGCGGGAAGAAAATTATTTGGGTAAAAATACAGCATTCGATAATCTAACGGAGCGTAAATCTGGCGGTTTACAATTCACATTTGATTCACATTTCCTGTTCATGAACGAATCAGATTCCCTGTTTTTTTCTTCCTGCACAATAAAATCCGCCAAATGGAGTTACCAGAATGAATTAAACCCAGTTCATGCGCAAAATTCTTCTGACCGTTTCAGCCTTCATCTTCGTTATTGTCTTTGCTTCCTGTAAGAAAAGCAACAGCAGCAGTGGTTCAAATGCAAAAACCGTCGAAAACCTGTCCGGCTCTTATAAGATTACCGCCATCAATGTATTTGCCCTGGGTACAAACTTCGACGAATACGCCTCCCTGAAGGATTGTGAAAAAGATAATATTATCAAACTGGATAATACCCTGACAGCTGAATTCAATGATGTGGGTATTGTATGCAGCCCGTCGGAGGAATCCACCGGAACCTGGAGTCTTTCTTCAAATTCCGATTCGGTTTCAGTTTATGGACTGCCTGCCTATCCGAATGGAATTACCGGTTTTATTACATCCTGGAATGGTACTACACTTGTGTTAACCGCGAATGAAGTGATTAGTTCGCAACCGTCGACGATTACGCTTACGCTGTTTAAGCAATAATATTGGTTGGCAATTGGCAGTTGACAGTTATATTCTCAAATTCCCAAATTATCAAATTGCCTTAGGTTTTAAGCCTCGGCAGGAATCTGTCTTAGACCGATGGTTTAAGACAGATACTTGCCGACAATGGGCATCCTTCTTCCCATACCAAAGGCCTTACCGCTGACGCGGATGATGGGACAGAACTGGTTCCTTTTATATTCACTGGTATTAACCAGTTTCAAAACCCTTAACAGAAGGTCCTCATCCACCCCCATGTCGATGATCTCACGGGGTCCTTTTCTTCTTTCTATATAAAGAAATAATATTTTGTCGAGCAGGTCGTAATCCGGCAGACTGTCACTGTCTTTCTGATCCGGCCGCAATTCTGCCGAAGGCGCTTTATTCAAAATCGAGGGCGGAATGATCTCTTCATCCTGGTTGATTAAATGGGCCAGGGCATAGACCTGTGTTTTATATAAATCCCCCAGCATACTCAATCCCCCCGCCATATCTCCATAGAGGGTTCCATATCCGGTGGACAGCTCGCTTTTATTGGAAGTATTCAGCAGGATATAACCGAATTTATTGGCGAGACCCATGAGCAGGTTTCCGCGGGTGCGGCTCTGCAGGTTTTCTTCCGCGACACTAAAAGGAAGCCCTTTGAAAGCTGGTTCCAATGCAGTAAGTAAGCTTTCATATACCGGTTGGATCGGAATGATATCGAAAGGATTGTTTAATTTTTTTGAAAGCGCTACTGCATCTTCCACCGAATGCGGACTGGAATATCCGGAAGGAAGCGCGACCGCAAGCACGTTTTCACTGCCCAGGGCCCGGCAGGCAAGCGCCAGGGTGACGGCGCTGTCAATACCCCCGCTGCTGCCCAGGATGGCTTTTTGAAATCCCATTTTTCCAAAATAATCCCGGATACCCAATATCAGGGCATCATGGATTTCCCGGATATTATTCCGGCGCGTGAGATAGGGAATGATTTGTTCAGGTCTTAAAACAGAGGCGGACGTAAATACCGGAAGATGTTTATTCACCGGCCTGTATTTCATTTCCGTATCCACGATCTGAAAATCTTCTTCAAATATTTTTAAATGATGGGTACAATTTGCATATGCATCATAGACCACACTTCCGCCATCGAAAATAATTTCAGTTTGTGCACCCACCGCATTGCAATAATACATGGGTAGTTTGTACTTGAGTACATTCTGGCGGACAACCGCCCGGCGGTCCTCTTCATGATCATAGTCAAAAGGGGAGGCAGAAATATTTATCATCAGATCCGGTAGCTGCGGCATGAGCTGATCCATGGGACAAACATTGTACATGGGATTATCGCCCAGGTTCCAGATATCTTCACAAATGGTCAACGCAATACGTTTTCCCCGGAATTCTATCACCTGCCATTCTGTTCCCGATTCAAAATACCGGTATTCATCAAAAATATCATAAGCCGGTAAACAGGTTTTATGAACAACCGCCTTAACTTCCTGGTCCTGCAGAAAAAAAGCGGCATTAAAAAGATCTTTCCCTTTCGGCGCATGATTGCGAACCGGGGAACCCACGATGACGCCGATACCGGATGCATACGCTTTGATCTTGTCTATGGATTCATAACAACGGGCCAGGAAATCTTCAAATTCCAGGAAATCGCGGGGAGGATATCCGCAAACGGAGAGTTCTGAAAAAACAACCAGATCAGCGCCCCCTTCCTTTGCCTTCCCGATACCCTGAATGATCTTTTCCGTATTGTGTTCGAAATTGCCAATATGATAATTCTGCTGAACGAGCGCGATCTTCATGCAACAAATTTACTGCTATGGCCCGGAATACTATCTTGCAGACACGAACGTTTTTAACCGGATGAAAAAAAAACTAAGCTTTTTCTGTTTATTAATTATGATCGGTTGTAAGCAGGGTAAAAAAGCCCCGGATGTTTCCAACATTCTCGTAACCGTTCATGTCGAACGGTTTGACCAGGCGTTTTTTGCCATTGATACCAACCAGGTGCAGCAGGGGTTATTTAACCTGGCCACCCGTTATCCTTATTTTATCAATGATTTCGCCGTTAATATATTAGGGACCCCTCCGCTCTCTGATACCAGTGCCCAGGCTTTCTTTGCCTGCAGGCGTTTTATCAGTAGTTATATGCCGGTGAAGGATTCACTGGATCTGAAATTCGCTCCCGCCGGATCCGGCATGCGTCAGATCGAAGATGGACTCCGGAAAGGCTTTCAGTACACCCTTTATTATTTTCCCCAATATAAACTGCCTCCTAAAGTAATTGCTTATATAGGGCCGTTTGATGCGCCGGGTGTCGCCATAACCCGGTTTACACTGGCCATCGGTTTACAACTCTATGCAGGGAAATCGTTTCCTTTTTATCTGAGTCAGCAGGGGCAGGACCTTTTTCCACTATATATTTCGCGCCGTTTTGAACCGCTCTATGTGGTCCCCAATTGCATGAAAGCTATTGCGGAAGATATTTTCCCGGACCAGAGCCCCGGAAAAAATCTGATAGAACAAATGATTGAAAAGGGGAAGAACTGGTGGCTGATCGATCAACTATTACCCGAAACAGCTGACAGTTTAAAAACGGGCTTCACACAAAAACAACTCAACTGGTGCGTTTCAAATGAAGGTCAGATCTGGAATTATTTTCTGGAACAAAATCTTTTTTCACCCGAACCCGACCTGATTAAAAACTATATCGGTGATGGTCCTTATACGCAAGGCATGCCGGAAGCTTCACCGGGCAATATCGGACAATGGGTTGGCTGGCGTATCGTTCAGCGATGGGCTTCCCAACACGCGGATATTTCCCCGGAACAACTCATGAAAACGCCTGCCAAGACAATATTTGAGGAGGCGAAGTATAAGCCGAAGTAGGATGACGTTTGACAGTTGGCAGTTGGCGGTTGGCAGTTGGCGGTTGGCGGTTGGCGGTTGATCCCGGTTTAAATATGGCTGAAATTGGAGAAGTTAGTTTATATAGATAACTTGTTGATTATCATAATATACTGCCAACTGCCAACTGCCAACTGTCAACTAAGAAAAATGAAGTAAATTTGCGCATCCAAAAATGTGAATATGCCCAAGCCGAACAGCTTCCGGTGGAGTATGGATAGTGAGCCACACAAACCGAGAACCAAAGAAATAATCTATAAACATCCGGAAATCAGGACCCTGATCGGCAGGAATCCCTGGACGTTGGGAGTAATCCTGCTTTGTGTTGGATTTCAAATCGTTCTATCCTATTTTCTGCGCGATGCATCCTGGTGGATCATTTTTCTGGTCGCTTACCTGGGGGGCGCTTTCGCCAGTCACACCCTATATGTTTGTATCCACGAAGCGGCCCATAACCTGCTCTTTAAAAAAAGCTTTTACAATAAAATTTCAGCGATCACGGCCAACCTTCCCCTGGTTTTTCCAAGCGCCATTTCCTTTCAGAAATATCACCTGAAACATCATTCCTACCAGGGTGTGGAAGAACTGGATGCAGATATGCCTTACCGCTGGGAAGCGAAACTGATCAATAATTCCGGCTTTGGAAAAGCCATCTGGCTTTTATTCTACCCCATTTTTCAGATGATCCGGCCGGGACGAATAAAAGAAGTTCAGCTGATGGATAAATGGACCGTAGTGAATATCATTGTCCAATTGACTTTCATGGGATTCTTTATTTATTTTCTTGGCTGGAAGGCGGCGGTTTATTTAACGGCTAGTTTCTTTTTTTCGGTCGGGCTGCATCCACTGGGTGCCCGCTGGGTACAGGAACATTTTCTTACCCATGGTGATCAGGAAACCAAAAGTTACTATGGATCAATGAATACAGTCAACCTGAACGTGGGTTATCACAACGAACACCATGATTTCCCTTCGGTTCCCTGGAATAAATTACCGAAGATCAAACAGTTCGCCGGCAGTTATTACAATACCCTGGGGCATCATACTTCTTATACCATCCTTCTCTTTAAATTTCTTTTTGACAGAAATCTCTCTGTTTACTCACGTATGGCGCGCGACAACAGAGGCGGCAAGCTGAAGACATCGAATGCGGATAAGGCTGGAAGTGTGAAGCTGGAAGCGTGAAGCATGAAGCATGAAGCATGAAGCGTGAAGCGTGAAGCGTGAAGCATGAAGCGCGAAGCATGAAGCATGAAGCGTGAAGCGTGAAGCGTGAAGCATGAAGCGCGAAGCATGAAGCATGAAGCGTGAAGCATGAGGCGTGAAACATGAGGCATGAAGCGAGTGGCATGAGGCATGAAGCGGGTGGCATGAGGCATGAAGCGTGAAGCATGATTCCTCAAGCGTCAAGCATAAAGCGTAAAGCGTCAAGCTTGAATCGTGGGAATCTTTGCGACTAAACGTGGAAACGCGATCTTAAACCAGGAAGAATATTTTTCGGGCCGCTGGAGCAGATCTTCTTCAATATCGACCATCGAGCGAAAACAATAATCATTTACTTCCTGTTTGTCCGGAGTCAGATCGCCTTCATAAGTTCCGGCATACACATGGTCAAATTCGAATTCGGTAAGTCCGTTATCGTATTCGGTACGGTAAATAAAGTCAAAAATTTTTTCAATCGTCGTCTGGATACCCATTTCTTCCATCAGTCTTCTACTGGCTGCTTCTTCCACAGGTTCGCCGGGTCGGGGATGGGAACAACAGGCGTTGGTCCACAGGCCGGGACTATGATATTTTCCCAACGCCCGTTGCTGCAATAGCATCTCTCCTTTCGCATTAAATATAAAAACGCTGAAAGCCCTGTGTAATAGGGCTTTCCGGTGAGCTTCCATTTTTTCTATGGTACCCGTCTGTTCATCCCGTTCATTTACCAGGATCACTTCTTCCATTTGTATTCATCTTTTACTGAGCGTGGATCGTAGATCGTTTGTCGCAATTCGTTTGTCGATAACCGATCTACGACTTACGATTCCAGGCATGAAATTAAACTAAAACTGTTGTATCTGCGATTTCAGCAATTTCCGCGCAAAATGGATCCGGCTCTTGATGGTGCCCAACGGCTCCTGCAGCATATCTGCAATTTCATGATATTTATATCCGTCGAAGTAAAGAAGGAAAGGATTTCTGAAAATATCCGGCAGACTGTGAATCGCTCCCTGAATATCCCGGATGCGCAGATTGCTTTCTGCGTTACCGGTAATTACGGTCGACTGGCTGTTATTTAACAGGTAGTCATTCGGAGAAGAATCAAATATCGTTTTCTGCTTCGCACGCCGCCGGTAATTATTAATAAAAATATTCCGCATGATCGTGTATAACCATGCTTTGATATTCGTTCCGACGTTGTATTTATCCTTATTGGCGATAGCCCGGTATAATGTTTCCTGAAAAAGATCTTTCGCTTCTTCGCTATCCCTGGTAAGCGTGATAGCAAACGGCTTCAAAAATTCAGCATTGGATACCAAAAGCTGGTTGAATTCTAGAGCACCCATGTTTTTTAAATGATTTACTGTATAAAGATAAAAATAATGCCAAGACGGAATGTCAGCTAAAGGACAAGCGGAGAAATCTTAACATTGAATTTATTTGACATTGAGTCACGATAAGCCTGACATTCAGGCTTGAAGCCTAAAGCTTAAAGCCCAAGGCTTAAAACTTTTAATTCCGAATAACAGAAAAATAAATGATCAGAACAGATGGTGAACGGGAAGAGTCTTGGGCCTTAGGCTTTAAGCTTTAGGCTTACAAAGTCGGATTCAATAAAACCCCCTGATCTAACAACCGGTTAACAATGCTGGAAATGGTGGAAGAGGCACGCAGGATATTAATGTGCCTTATGTTGTGAAGATCTGAACCTAAAAGACTTACGTATTTCTTTTTGATGAGATATTGGGCAAGCTCTTCCTGTTTTTTCCCGTAATAGCCGACCAGCGAAAGCAGGTTCAGCTGAAATACGCAGTCCATATCATGTAATTCGTCGTAGATATTTTTGTGGGCACCGAAATATAAATACCGTTCCGGGTGGGCAATGATCGGCTGATATCCTTTGATCTGAAGTTGAAAAAGCTTCTCCTTCAGGTCCATCGGCCGGCTGATAAAAGAAAACTCCACCAGCACCATATTTTTATGGATGGTAAGAAGCGGAACGTTTTTTTCCAGGAGTTCATCCACATGTTCATCCAGATAATATTCTGCGGCACCCCGGAATTCAACCTTCATTTCCGTCTCGGCCAGGCGTTGCTGTACCATCCGCGCCCCGCTTTCAATGATCTCATGGGTATTTTTAAACATCTCCCACTGTACATGAGGCGTGGCAATGAATTTGCGGTAACCCAGCGCATACATGGCGCGTATCATCATAATGGATGATTCCAGATCCGTAGCCCCGTCATCTATTCCGGGGATCAGGTGGTTGTGCATGTCCGCAACAAGGCCTGAAAGGTCGGCCTGTTCGTTTTCTTTCTTTTTAAAAAATCCCAGCATAGTTTAGTTGACAGTTGGCAGTTGACAGTTGGCAGTTTTAAGTAGATGGTTGGACCTGAAGATAGATAGTAATCTGCCAACTGTCAACTGCCAACTGTCATCTTTTTCTGGTATTCCCCATACACGCTCCGGATGCCCTCTTCCAACCCGATCTTCGCCTGCCACCCCATGGATTTTAATTTGGAAATATCCATCAGTTTGCGGGGTGTTCCATCTGGTTTAGTCAGGTCCCTGCGAATAGCACCCGTATATCCGACGATGCGTGAAATCATTTCTGCCAGCTCAAGAATGCTGAGATCAACACCTGTTCCAACATTCACCAGTCCGGGTTCATTATAATGATTCATCAGGAAAACACAGGCTTCAGACAGGTCATTCACGTGCAGGAATTCTCTTTTGGGTTCGCCTGTACCCCAGATGGTGACAAAGGATTCCTGATTTAATTTTGCCTCGTGAATTTTCCGGATCAGAGCAGGAAGCACATGAGAATTTTTCGGATCATAGTGGTCATTCGGCCCGTACAGATTCGTGGGCATGACGGAAATAAAATTACATCCATACTGCGCCCTGAACGCATCGCACAATTTAATACCTGCAATTTTCGCAATCGCATAGGGTTCATTGGTATGTTCCAGCAAGCCGGTCAACAGGTAATCTTCTTTCAATGGCTGCGGCGCCATTTTTGGGTAGATACAGGATGAACCGAGGAACATCAGTTTTTTAACTTCTGATTTCCAGGCTGCATGCATGATATTACTTTGGATCATCAGGTTCTCATACAGGAAATCCGCCCGGTATGTATCATTGGCGTAAATTCCGCCCACTCTTGCAGCAGCCAGAAAAACAAAATCCGGTTTTTCCTTTTCAAAAAAATCATGCACGGCTGCCTGGTTACGGAGATCCAGCTCTTCAGACGTTTTGCCGATCAGGTTTTCAAATCCATCCGCCTCCAGTCTTCTTTTTATAGCCGACCCCACCATGCCGCGGTGACCGGCGATGTATATTTTATTCTGTTTGTTCATGTTACTCTCGTTGGCAGTTGGCAGTTGGCAGTTGGCAGTTGGCAGTTGGTAGTTGGCAGTTGGTAGTTGGCATTTGGTAGTTGGCATTTGGCAGTTGACCGTTGACCGTTGGTAGTTGGCAGTTGGCAGTTTTTTCATTTGCACATCTGCACATCTGCACATTTGCACATTTGGAAATCTGCACATTGCATGAATAGTTTTAGACCGAAGGTCTAAAACTATTCATGCTGGTTTTTAATGGCAAATCCGGATTCCCGAAGAATTTTTTCACGCCGGAAAAGATCTATATCCGATTCTACCATCTCCTTCACAAGCGCCGGCAAATCATATTTTGGAATCCAGCCCAGTTTCTTTCTCGCCTTGGATGCATCACCGATCAACAGGTCCACTTCCGTCGGACGAAAATATTTCGGATCCACTACAACCAATTTCTTCCCTTTTTCCAGCTGATAGTCCGGATGGTTGCAACTGACCACTTCTCCGTATTCTGCATCGTCCTTCCCTTTAAACACAAGCTGGACGCCGATTTCAGCGAATGCCATGATCACAAAATCCCTTACGGTGGTCGTGACCCCGGTTGCAATGACAAAATCTTCCGGCACCTCCTGCTGCAGGATCAGCCACATTGCTTCCACATAGTCCTTCGCATGGCCCCAGTCGCGGCAGGCATTGAGATTCCCAAGAAAAAGTTTTTCCTGAAGTCCCAGTCCGATCTTCGCCACGGCCCGTGTAATTTTACGTGTCACAAATGTTTCACCACGTAATGGAGATTCATGATTGAATAGAATTCCGTTGGCAGCAAACATCTGATACGCTTCCCGGTAGTTCACCGCCATCCAGTAGGCATATAGCTTAGCGACTGCATATGGCGAGCGCGGGTAAAATGGCGTGGTCTCCGATTGGGGAACGGCCTGAACCAGTCCGTATAATTCGGAGGTGGAAGCCTGGTAAACCTTTGTTTTTTTAATAAGCCCCAATAGTCTAACGGCTTCGAGTATACGCAGCATGCCGACACCATCTGCATTGGCTGTATATTCCGGTGTTTCAAAACTCACGTGCACATGACTCATCGCGCCGAGGTTATAAATTTCATCCGGTTGTACTTCCTGAATGATCCGGATAAGGTTGGTGCTGTCAGTAAGATCCCCGTAATGCAAACGAAAATGGACATTTTTTTCATGGGGATCCTGGTAGAGATGGTCAATCCTGTCGGTATTGAACAACGAGCTCCTTCTTTTGATCCCGTGAACCTGGTAACCTTTATCCAGCAGGAATTCACTGAGGTACGCTCCGTCCTGGCCCGTAACTCCGGTGATCAATGCGACTTTCGACATAATTATTTCTTTAAGAATTGCGTAATCTTCCGCAGGGGCTTCAAATATAAAGTAAAAAAATATGGCTTCAAACCATTCAGCCGCCACGCTGCACGATCTTCGCGGTTCGCCCGGATCCTGTTTTTAACCGATGCATTGCTCATGCCGCCGGTTCTCATCTTTACCATGACCTGTGGAATATATGCTGCCGGCATTTTATATTTTACCATGATGCGCAGCATTAATTCATAATCCGCTGCTGACCGCAGACTCGTATTAAACAGACCCACCTGATCATAAACTGATTTCCGAACGAAAAAAGTCGGGTGCGGCGGCATCCAGCCCCAGTAAAACGAAGCTTCATCGTATGCACCTGCTTTCCAGGTGCGTATGATCCGGGAACCGTCTGATGCATTTATATATTGAAGATCTCCATAACATACCTGTACTGCTGGATCCTCAAATACTTTCATCATGGTTGAAATCACTTTTGAATGGGCATATACATCATCCGAATTCAGTATGCCGATGATATCACCTTTGGTTTCCGCAATCCCTTTGTTCATGGCGTCGTAAATCCCGTTGTCCTTTTCTGAAATGAAATGTGACAGGCGGGGAAATTGCTGCACGATCTTTACGGAATCATCCTCCGATAATCCGTCCACCACAATATGCTCAATCAGGGGATAGTCCTGCCCTGCCACGGACCGCATGGTTTCCGCCACGGTCGCTGCGCTGTTGAAGGTAGTGGTGATGATGGAAACTAACATGAGTTTGCAGTTGGCTGTTAGCAGTTGATAGTTGGCTGTTGGCAGTTGGCGGTTGGCAGTTGGTTTCGGCTTAGCTGAGAGCGGTTAGCAGTTAAAATCAAATTAATGAGAATATAAATATGGCGTATTTTGATTTGAGATTTCATGTCACTCTGCCATCTGCCAACAGCCAACTGCCAACTAACGTATAATTACACAATTCTCCAGCACCAGCATATCCATGGATGTCCTTAGAAAACATTCCAAAGCATGCTCGGGAGAATTGACGATCGGTTCGTTTTCGTTGAATGATGTATTCAGCAGGATGGGAATCCCGGTTTTTTGCCGGAAGGTTTCAATGAGCTGGTAGTAGCGAGGCGCCGTTTGACGGTCGACCGATTGAAGTCTGCCGGTACCATCCACATGGGTGACGGCTGGAATCAGCGCCTGCTTTTCTTTTCGGATAGGAAATACTTTTTCCATAAAAGGCACGTTGTCTGAGACTTCAAAAAATTCGTTCACATATTCTTTCAGGATGGACGGAGCGAAGGGCCGGAAACTTTCCCGTCGTTTTATTTTTAAATTGAGGAGATCCTTGGCATCCGACCTGCGCGGATCGGCAATGATAGAACGGGCGCCCAGGGCCCGCGGACCGAATTCTGCCCGGCCGTTAAACCAGCCTACCACACCGGAACTGATCAGACGCTCCGTGATGATTTCATAGATTTCTGATTCGGGATACCGGATATATTCAATATGGCGTGACTTCAGATAAACCTCAATTTCTTCGTTACTGAACCGGCTGCCGGTAAAGGCAGAATATACGGGCAACTGCCTGGGTTGTTTCAAAACCTGATTAAAAACGTACAAGGCAGATCCCATGGAAATACCCGCGTCATGCCCGGCAGAAGGAATATAAATATTTTCGAACGCCGTGTTCCGTGTGAGCTTCCCGTTGGCAACGGAATTCTGCGCCACGCCGCCGGCAATACAAACATTTTTCAACCCGGTTTTTATTTGAAGCGCATTCAGGATATGAAAAATGAGCAGTTCCGTTATCCGCTGAACCGATGCGCCGAGGTCCTTGTGGTATTGGGTCAGGGGCTCATCCTTCTTTCTTTCTGCTCCAAACTGCTCTATCATGAATTGGGAAAACAACGGAGCAACTACGGGCACATGATCTTCTCCATATGAAATAATCCCGCTTTTGGCAGACCGGAAATATTTTTGATTCAGATGAAACAAGCCATTCTCATCAAAGACCAGCACCTCTTTTAATTTCTCTGTATAAACCGGCTCTCCATAGGGTGCCAGACCCATCACTTTGTATTCATCGCCGTAATGCGGAAACCCGAGCAGCTGGGTGAAAGCAGTATAAAATAATCCCACACTGTGCGGAAAATCCACTGAATCAAGTACCGTTATGTGATTGCCCTTTCCAACTGCCGTCATCGTGGTTGTGAAATCGCCGGAGCCATCAATAGAAAGTATGGCAGACTCTTCAAAAGGTGAAGCAAAAAATGCTGAAGCCAGGTGACTGCGGTGATGTTCAACATGATGGATCCTGGATTTGATTATTTTCTCATCCACAGAAGGATCAAGGGCTTTGAATTCCGCTTCCAGCGATGATACTTTTTTTGCATTGGAAAGCCGGTCCCGCACGGCGTTCAGTCCACCACCCGGGTTTTTTAAAAGAAACAGTATTTTCTTCAGCAGCTTGGCATAAGGATCGCGGCCAATGGCAATATGATCCACTTCATGTAAAGAGATGCCTGCTTCGCGCAGACAAAATTCAATGGCCATGGAAGGAAATCCTGCCCAGTGTTTGATGCGCCGGAACCGCTCCTCTTCCGTGGCAGCAATCAGCACACCGTTTTTAAATATGGCAGCTGATGAATCGGCGTGGTAAGCGTTCATTCCAAGGATGATCATCTTAATGATTTATACGAATATTTATTAAGGCTTAAGGCCTAACGCTGGACTTCAATGACTGTCATTGAAGTCCAGCGTTAGGCGTTGAGCGTTAGGCGTTGAGCGTTAGGCGTTGAGCGTTAGGCGTTGAGCGTTAGGCGTTGAGCGTTAGGCGTTGAGCGTTAGGCGTTGA
>Ga0209863_10000174_pt1 | contig 40160 bp, 33 predicted proteins | sample OrgsoiDNA2013046_FD_185796 | JGI IMG/M metagenome (GOLD analysis project Ga0209863, IMG submission 185796) | Permafrost soil microbial communities from the Arctic, to analyse light accelerated degradation of dissolved organic matter (DOM) -... | ecosystem: Environmental > Terrestrial > Soil >...
ACGTCCCGCCGAATCGGGGGATGCCCTCCCGATACGACTCGCAATCCGTCGCCGTCGCCTTCTTGATAATGTTCTTCATGTCGGCGGCCGTGACGCCGCCCTGCCGCTGTCGATCCCGAGCGTGGTCGACCACCCAATATCGGCCGCTTCCCAGCGCCTCCCTCGCCCAGCGCGGCGTATCGACCTGCCTTCACCGCCCCGTTCCGGCAGCAACTGGAAGGCGCTTCGTATGCTCGCGGCGCAGTTGCGCGACTTCGGCACGAAGCGCCTCGATCTCGCGACTTTGGGTCTGAATCGCGGCCACCGCCATGCTCACGTAACCGTAGAGGTTCACCGACATCCCGTCGGGATTGATCGGGTACGGCGTCTTGGTGTCGTCGATGATGAACCCGAGCCTTGGTGGCGAGGCCGCCGGATCGTTCTTGTACTGGTAGGTCGTGAGCTGGATCTTTCGGAGCTCGTCGTAAATACGGCGGAGCGCTTCATCGTCGAGCCGCTCGATATCCCGCTTGTACATCCGGCGCGAAACGGGGCACGTGCCCGCGTCGCCACCGCAACAGCGGATCCCGCAGATCGGGCCCCCACCGACGGGCGACGAGCAGTATTCGCCAGCCCCACAGGCCGGGCCCGCGTTACACCGGCAGGTAGGCACCGTTCCGCTCGTGTCGCACCACTCGCCCGACGCGCAGCATCCGCCGCCGCAGCATGCGCCGGTCGTGCATTGAGTGCAGGTGTCGGGACCGCAGAGGTGTCCGGTGGAGGCACCGGCGCCTCCAGCTCCCGAACCGCCGCCCGCGCCCACGCTTCCCCCTTTTCCACTGGCTCCGCCCTCTCCGCCTCCGGAGCCGCCGGCCGCACCACCCGATCCGCCCGTCGCGCCTTTGCCGCCGCTTCCACCACCATGACCGCCTGTACTGCTTCCACCGCTCCCGGTCGTTCCTCCGCTACCTGTCCCGCCACCATGACCGCCCGCTCCACTTCCGCCGCCGCCCGTAGCGCCGCCGCGGCCGCCCGCGGCTTGGCCGCCCTGTCCTCCGCTGCTGTTGCCACCGGTGCCGGCCCTATCGCCGCCTTCTCCTGTGGCGCTGGATCCGCCCGTGCCCCCGTCCTTCGTGCCGGTCACTGAACCGCACGCGTTCGTAAGCCCGAGTGCCAATCCCAGTAGCGCCAGATAGACGTATCGCCCCATGGGAACCTAATATAGCAACCTACGGACCATTCAGCCTGTGGCGCAACTCTGCGACATTGCAGCGGCTGACCTGCGTCTCTCTCAGAAAGCTGAGTGCGCCCTGATCTTCCTTGCGGAGCCAGTCTCAACGGTCGCGGCACCGCGACGTTTTCGTGCGTCCTTTTCGAAGCCGCCGTCGTTATCGAGACCTTCGACCAGATGATTGGCCGTTCAGCTTTGAACTCGGCTCTCATGTGCCCTTCCTCATCTACCGCTGGTTCTTGTTGACTCCTTCCAGCGCTCGCCGTCTAGCTACTCGTCGTTCTGGAGCAGGAAACGGATCTTGAACCCGCGAACTCGCACCGCGACTGGTGCCCCGTCCTTTTCGCCCGGACTGAAACGGCACTCCTTGATCGCGGCGATGGCCGCTTCGGTCAGCCCGTGCTCGAGCCCGCTCACCACGTGAATGTCGCGGGTGCGACCGGTCTCGCTCACGATCAGATCCAGAATGACCGTTCCCTCGATGGCCGCACGCTTCGCCTCCTCGGTGTACTTGCCGACGCAACGACCTTGGGGAAGCGGCATCGTGGTGACCTGATAAGCGGGAACGGGCGCCATCCCTCCCTTGGTACCGCCGTGTGCGACCGCGTCCTCGGTAGCGCCGACCGCGCCTCCGCTGTTTCCCACTGGCATCGTCGGCCCGCTGCCGGCTTGCGAGGTTGACTCCATCGTCACCCCGAAGACGGGGCCGACAGGACCATTGTTCGCGACCGGCGGGCGATCGGGCGGCGGCGCCTCCTGCTTGGGGAGATCGGCCGCGGGCGGCGCCGCGGTGTGCACACGGGCTCGGACGTGGGTCACCTGTTTCGGCGCAGGCGCTTGGGGCGCCGCGGCCGGCTCCGGCGGCGGTTCGATGGTGGGCGGAGCCGACACGACCCGCAGCGAAATCACCCGTTTCGCCGTGTCCGTCCGTCTCGGCAGGCGGCCGAGGCCGTTGGCGAGCGCGAGGTGACCCACGACCGAGAGCCCCGCGCAGATGAGGAGCCGCGAGTCTCGAATCATGGGCTTCCGGGCGCGGTCATCGCCGTCGGATCGATCTGGATGGCGAACGACGCCACGCCAAGCGATTTCACCACGTCGAGCACCCAGACGACTCGACCGTGCGAAACCGACTTGTCTCCCGAGATGATGGCCTGGGTCTTAGGGTCCTTGGACACAGCGACCGATACAGCCTCGCGCAACCCGGAGGGCGTGGTCGGTTTGCCGTTGAGGTAGAGGCTTCCGTCCCGGGTCAGGGTTATCGCCAGCGTCGTCGGGTTGAGCGACGTGCTCTGGCTGGCGCGCGGCAGCTCCACCTCGATCGCCTGCTTGGCGATCAAATTGGCGGTCAGCATGAAGATGATCAGCAGGACGAGCATGATGTCGACCAGCGGGGTAACGTTGATCTCCGCGATGATGCCCCGCTTGCGGGTGGCCGAGGCCATCAGGCCTTCTCCGCCGCCGCGTCAGCGGCGTGCGCCGGCGCAGCCTTGAGCAGCGCCAGGATCTCGTGAGCCAGCACCTCGGAGGCCGAGGTGGCGCGCTCGACCTGCCGGGTAAAGATGTTGTACGCGGCAACCGCCGGCAATGCCACGAGGAGCCCGACGCCGGTGGCGACCAACGCCTCGGCGATGCCCGCCATGACGGCCTGGGTCCCCTGCAACGAGTTCCCGGCCAGATCGTGAAACGCCCGAATGATGCCGAGGACGGTCCCGAACAGGCCGACGAACGGCGCGTTGTTACCCAGCGTTCCGAGGAACGCCAGCCGACGCTCGTAGCGGGCCCGTTCCTGTTCGATCGCGCCCGCCTTTCTCTCCTCCACCGCCGCGACGCCGTCGCCGGCGTGACTTAGGCAGGCCCGCGCGACGGCCGCTTCCATCGACCGCGCGTCGGTCAGCTTCGCCAGCGCGGCGGCCGCCCCGCTCTTGCCGAGCTCGGCCACCGCAGCGGCCAGCCTCTCCCTGGGCGGTCGCTCCTGTACGTAGAACCAGATTCGATCGAGCATGATCGTGACCGCCACCAGGCTCAGGCCCAGGAGGAGGTAGAGGACCCAGCTCGACCCCCCCCGCAGCATTAGGTCGAGCAGGTGGCTTCCGATGTCGCTTCCGTTGTTCATGGCTTCTCCTGGTCAGAATCTCGCTCGCAAGCCCACGGTTGGTAGGACGTATCGAATCACGGTCCCTGGCTGGATCTCCTCGGGGAGGAGAGCCACGTTGGTGATGTCGACGTAGAAATCGAGCAGCCATTTCTTCCAGACCGCTCGCTTGTCGACCCGAAGGTCGATGCGCCAGTAACCGTCGTTCCGCCCGGCGTTGTACCCGGGCATCGGGTTCGCGGGCGTCGGGGGCGTCGGATCGCTGATGGTCGTCGGACGGCCGCTCTGGAACTGACCGCGCAGACCGAGATCCCAGTTGCGCGGCAGCCGCATGCCGAGAACGAGGTTGAGGAGCTGGACGCGGTCGAAGTCATAGGGCTTCCACGTGCTCCCCTGCAAGCGCTCCGATCGCGACAGAGTGTATGAGATCCAGCCGAACAGGCCCGACTTCGACTGGCGGCGCAGCAGGAGCTCCAGGCCATACGAGCGCCCGATCTCCGGGTGGGTCAGCCGATCGATGAACACCTGCGCGTCCATCGCCTGCGTGATGATCGCCGTCGGGAGCAGCGTCGGGTTCGGCGCGGTCACCACCGTGCTGCTGTTCACCGAGAGATCGAAGATGGTCGGATCCATGTAGTTGAAGTAGCCGTCCACCGAGAGCTGGAAGTGCTGTCGCAGCGGGATCTCGGCGCCCAAGCTGGTTTGATAGGACTGAAGCAGGCCGTACTTGAGCGGCAGCATGTCCAGGCCCGGGAGCGGCAGCACGAACCGGGGCGGCTGGTGATAGATCCCGGCGCTCCCCTTGAGCCACACGGCGCTGTCGTCGCTGCCCGGCGGGACGTCGGGGAGATCGCGATCGAAGAGACGGTAGCGGACGGTGAGGCGGGGATCGGCGGATGACTTGGTGGCCGTTGCGTCCTCGTAACCGTCGACGCGAAGACCGGGGCGAATCAGGACCCGCGGCGTCGGCCGCCACAGTGCCTCCAGATAGGCAGCACCGACGTAGGACTTGGCGAGCGACGAGGTGATAGCGGCCAGGGGCCCGGCCGCGGCGTTCGCCCCCGTGCCCTGCACGATATCGCGCAGGGCGCCCCACAGACCGGCGTCCAGGGTCAGCTTATCGCTTCCGGCCCAGCGCGCAGAGACCGACGGCTCCGCGAGCCAGATGGTGAAGTCGGTCCCCATGCTGAAGGTGTGGTCGTAGCCCAGGACCAGACGGTACGTCTCGTCCAGGCGCCCCTGCGTCTGGTGATCGCGCAGGTCGATGCGGTCGAATCCGAGCACCAGGGTCGGCGTGAGCGCCGGCGCGGGGCTGCCGGGCGCGGAGGTCGCAGCGCGGGTGTCGAGCTCGTCGTTGGCGCCGTAGGCAAACACCGTCCATCCGTTGCGCGCGTTGCCGCCGTCGAGGCGCAGCTGATAATCCCAGTAGGAGAGCGAGATCTGGTTGGTCGCGAGGCCGAGGAGGAACCCCGGGTAGCCGTAACGGGCCGCTGCGGTGAAGGTCACCCCGAGCGGCGCGATCGGCTCGCGCACGAACGCGCCCGACTGCAGAAGGTTGAGGTCGAAGTCGAGCAGGTGCTCGTCCGGGCGGGCGCGCGCCGTCCGACCGTCGATGATGCCGCCGGTGTATTGGCCGTAGGGGGCCGGCGCGCCGCCCGGATAAAATTGGATCTCGTCGATGAACTCTGGGTGCACGACGCTGGTTCCGACGAGCAGGTGATAGAGCAGCGGGATCGTCGTCCCGTCGAGCAGAAATCCGGTCGAGGACGGGCTGGCGCCGCGCACCACCGGAAATGGCAGCAGCGACACGACCGAGGCGACACCCGGAAGTGTCTGTATTACCCGGAACGGATCGCCGAAGGTGCCTGGGATCTGCTGCAGCTCGGCTCCACGCAAGGTAATGCGGGAGACCTCCTCGCGGTGCTGCTCGCCGACCACCACTATCTCGTAGGGGTCGTAGCGATCGCGCTCGACGAAGTAACTGACCGCGAGCTCTTGCGCCAGCCCCAGCGTCTCCTGCTGCAGGAACGGATTGTGGCTGGGCGCGTAGACCGTGATACGGGCCGTTCCGGGCGGCAGTGGCAACCGGAACCGCCCGTGCCGGTCGGCGTCGACCGAATATCGTCGCTCACTGACCAGCGCGGTGACCGTCGCATCGGTGACGGGTGCGCGCGTGCCGAGCTCGATCAGCTTCCCGCGCAGGACCGCGGTCCGCGGCGGACCTTCGTCGACCGCGCGAACGGGCGGAGGGGGCGGCGGCGGGAGAAAGGTATGCGTGAACGTGATCTCGACGGGAACGGGCGATCCGCCGTAGCGGGCCGGCGCGAACCGAAACGCGCGCGCCGCCGCGACGACCGCCTCATCGAAGATCGCCTGGGCAGGGGTGCGAACCTCGACCTTCTGAACCGTTCCCGCCGCGTCGACCAGCAGCTTCACCGTCACGACGACGGGCGCGGTCTGCGCAGGTGCGCCCGGCGGATACGGGACGTTGGTCTCGCCCACCGCGCGCGGCGGCTCGAAGCTAGGTGCGGCGTCGCCCGCGGCCCCCGCATCGGCGTGCGCGGAAGCGTCCCCGCGCGCCCCGCCGTCGACCACGTCGGCGCCGGCGTCTGTTTGCGCGGCGTCGGGTTTCGTTTGCGCGAAACTGGCAGGCGACGCGGAGACCGCCGAGGCGACGATCGCGCAGGCGAAGATCGTCCGGCTCACCGCCACGTGAACCCCCATTGCACGGTCCCGCCCGTGTGGGGCCACCACTGGCGCCGGACGATCGCCTGGCCGGTATCGAGGTCGACATGGCCGGTGTCGTCGACGCACCCCGTCCATTGGCCGACCGCCTCGATCGCGAAGCTGGTCGCGGAGCGTGGCCCGAGGACGATCGTCCACTCCGCGCGCGCGAGCGTGGCGACCCCAACACCACTGCAGCTCGGGAGCGGTGGGCTCGGGCCTGGAAACGTGTACGACGTGCTGAGCGATCCCGGCAACGGACTGACCTCCGGGCGGCTGGTGCTCCCCTCGACGATGCCGCCGAACCCCAGACCGACCGCGAGCGACAGGTGAGACGTCGCGTGCCAGGTGGGATCGATGGTGCCGGCGAAGCGCAGGCCATCGATGCCGCCGGGCGACGACGCCCGCGCATATTGGAACGACGCCAGCAGAGACCAGTCGGGATCGAGGCGAACCCCGAGGCGCAACAGGAATCCCAACAGCCTGCCGTTCGGCGCGCCCTCCAGACCGACCAGATCGCCGTAGGCGATGCCAAGCCCCAGCCGGAACCCGCTCCTGCGCCAGGCGTCGCGATCCGCTTCCGTCGCCAGCGACAGCTTCGGCTCCGCCTCGCTATCGTTGGGCGCGGCGGGCGATGCCGCGGCCGGCGGGACGATCGCCGCCCGCACGTCAGGGGGCGCGGACGACGGCAACGTTGCGCCGGGCAGAGGCGCGGTGCCCGGCGGCGGCGCCGCGCCGGCCGGAACCGCCAGCGCGAGAGCGATCACGAATGTGGCGCGCGCCGTCGACCGTCTCAGCTTGGGCACGGCCACCATGCGGGAGGATTCGCGGTGAAGTCCCAGTCGGGGACGGGGCAGGCGACGTTCTCGCGGCAGCCGCGCAGCGCGTAGTGCGTCAGTCCCTTGCAGTGATCGTTCGACCGGCCCGAGACGACGAACTGAATGAGGTTCGGCTGATTGCCCGCGTCGAACGACGGGAGGCTCGCGCAGGCCGAAACCCGGCCCGTGAGATCCGGCATGTCGGTGGGCGGCTCCCGGTAGCGGGTGGTACCGTCCAGCGTGCGCTCGGTGCAAGAGACCTCGTTGACGTTCGCGGGCGCCTGCGCGCCGATGGCCACCAAGGTCGTCTCGGGCGCGCCATCGGTACAGGTACTTGGATCCTCGGGCGGCAAGGTCCCCGCGATCGACGAGCTGAAACCTGCGGCCGCCGAGAAGCCGCCCGTGCCGAGCACAGAAAATCCGTTCGTGAACAGCAGCGGCTGACTCCCCGGATCCGGACAGCCGCTGCGCGGGTAGAAAGCGCTCGTCTCGTCAAACGCTCCGTCGAGGAATACGACCCGCTCGTCGGCGTCGGGCGCCGTCATCGTGAGGAAGCTGGCGCCGTAGATGACGTCGGCGGAGTCGGCCGAGTCTTGCTGGGGCGGGCCGTCCCGTCCGAAGGCGGTCGAATGGGGCGTCGAGAGCTCGAGCGTTCCGCTTCCGTCGCGATCGTCGAAGAAGACCAGGCTGGCATAACCGACCCGCGAGGCGATCGCGCCGACCAAGACATCGGTCGGCGGCGGCTCGAAGAGCGGCAGCGAGCTGGGCGTTCCGATGTTCACGGGCACGCTGGCTGCCACGAGCGCGGGGACGAATCCGAACGGATCGCGGCAGCCGGCGGCGATGACGGCGGCTGCGCTGTCGGACTCGGGAGGCAGGATGCAGAACGGCTCGGTCCACCACTGCGCCCCCCAAACCAGCGCGATCCGCAGCGAGACGTCGGAGGTGACGCCGGGCGGCCGGAGCGGTCCCAGATCACCGGTGGCCTCCACCTGGAAGGTGACCAGCGGTGGCACCGGACCACCGAGTCCCTCCAGCTCGCTGCAGCCCGCGGCCAGCGCGCAGTACAGAGCGAGAAGGCCGGCGCGCCTCACGGCTGCCACCCCACGCCAATCAGACTGACCCAGCCGCCGCGCAGGCTGCCGCTGTTAACCGCCGCGCTCGGCCCGCCCGCCATATTGAACAGCCAGGGGCCGAAGACGTGCACCGCCACGAAGGCGTCGACCTCGCCAGCGGGCAGCGTCGAAAACGCCGAGGTCTCGAGGGTGCTGCCATTTCGAAGGCGCGTCTCGTGCACGATGGTCGGACCCACGCCCACTCGGAGCCCGACCCGTGCGCGCCCGAGCGTGTGCTGGATCACGCCACCGACCCGCAGCCTGAGATCGGATTGAGTGACCGTCCACGGAACCGACGATTCCGTCGCCGTGGACCAAGACGCCCGCGCCTCCCAGGCCAGCAGGTGACCTCGCGTGATGCCGATTCCAAAGCCGGTCGAAAGACCCGGACCGAGCGCCGTGGGCAGCGCCAACACGAGACCGCCGTCGACGGTAAGGGGACCGCTCGATTGCACGCGCAGAACGTCGCCGGCCACCAACGATCCATCACCGCGGGATTCGGCGGGGATGAGCGCGACCAGCAAGACCGCGATGGCGAGCCGCCGCATCACTCGATTATTACCTCTCGGACGTGCTGGCGGACCCAACCAACGCCACCACCGGACATGTACCCCCTGACCGGACGAATCAGGCAGCCCGACCGGACATCTGCCGGCGCCACCGTCGTGGCGATGCACCGGCCGCGCCGCCATCGCCGCTATGCCCAGAGCCACCACCGGCCGCACCGCCTGTGCGTCCGACCAGGTGATCTAGGTTCAAAGATCACCCGTCAGATCGGGCTCTCTGCGAACGACAGCGGCGGCTGCTGGGTTAGTAGGCGGGGGCAGCGGTTGTCGATGGCGGGCGTAAAGGCAGCGAGTAGGATCGCGACCATGCTGAATGTTCTAGCGACGTGCGCCGTTTTGAGTGCGGCGGCGATCGAATTGCCTGGCGGTCCACCCGTTGGGATGGACTACCTCGCCTATGACAGCGCGAACCACCGAATTTGGGTACCTGCGGGGAACACCGGCAGCGTGGACGTCGTCGATACAACCAAGCGCAAGATCGTTCGTTTGGATGGATTTGCGACCAGTCCGTCTCCGCGTCCAGGGCGGCCGAACATGGGGCCAAGCTCTGTCGCCGTCGGAGAGAAGGAGGTCTGGGTCGGGAACCGCGGTGATAACAAGCTCTGTTCCTTTGACAGGCGGACGCTGAAGAGGCGCACCTGTTTACAGCTAGGGTCGATGCCGGATGGGCTCGCGTACGTCGCAGCGACGGACGAGCTCTGGGTCACGACTCCGCGAGATAAGTCGATCGCGATTTTCGACGTGAAGGGAAAACCGCCGGCCGTTCCCACTTTTATCAATCTCTCGGGTTCGCCGGAGGGATATGCGGTGGACGGAATGCGGAGCGTCTTTTACACGAATCTCGAAGACAAGGACAAAACGCTCGCAATCGATATCAAGACGCACAAAGTGGCGGCGACCTGGTCACCTGGTTGCGGTGCAGAGGGTCCGCGGGGCCTCTCGCTGGATAGCGCCCGCCGATTGTTGTTCGTGGCCTGCACCAATGGGGTCGTCACGCTCGACCTAGCACGCGAGGGCAAGGTTGTCTCACATCTGAAGACCGGTGCCGGTGTCGACAACATCGACTACTTCCCGCCAAGGAGCCTCCTGTACATCGCATCGGCAAAGGACGCAACGCTTACCATAGCCCGAGTCGGAGATGAAGGGACGCTCACGGCGATTGCCACGATGCCTACCGCCGAGGGCGCACGAAACCCCGTAGTCGACGGTACGGGCACGGCGTATGTGACCGACTCGCACGGTGGAAAACTGATTGTGATCCAACCGCCGGCGCACTGAACCTCGTTTCCGGTCCGATCGGTTTCCCGTTTCCGACTTCGCTTACTGGGCCGCGGGTTCACGAGGTCCTCGCCTGTGGATGCGGTGTGGATCCTGTCGAGCCTGGCGTCTTGTCATCCCCGATGGCCGCTGAGCGAGATTCTGCCGCCGGGGTTGTGACGCCAAGACAAACGGACCATCGCGGGCAACACGATTAGGGAGGCGGCCGTGGATACGACGAGCCCACCAATTACGGCCAGGGCCAGTGGCCGTTGTAACTCCGCACCAGCGCCGATGCTCAAGGCGAGAGGTGCCAGTCCCGCCAGCGTTGCGATTGTCGTCATGAGAATGGGGCGCACACGCTGTCCGCCAGCCGAGAGCAAGGCTTCGTCGACCGTAGCTCCGCCCGCCAGGCTGTGCTCGAACTGCTCGAGAAGCAGGATCCCATTCTTCACCACGAGGCCGACCAGGAGGACGCATCCCATCAGCGAGGACGCGTTCAATGGGACGTCGGTCGCGCGCAAGGCGACTAGCCCCCCGATCAGGGCAAATGGCACAGTCGCAAGCGCGAGAAGGGCGTGGCGGAGGTGTTGAAATTGCGCGACCAGTACTACGAGGACGGCTAGAAATCCGAAGCCGAGAACGATGATGAGATCTCGGAAGGTTCGTTGCTGGCTCTCGTATTGCCCCCCGATCTCGAGGCGATAGCCTTCGGGCAGCGCCAGACCACGCAAGCGATGCTGGACATCGCGAGCGACCGAGCCGAGGTCGCGCCCCTCGTGATCGGCCGTAACGATTGCGACTGGGCGGAGATTCTCCCGGACCAGAACGGTGGGAACGCTCAATCGCTGGGCTGGCGCGACCACGGAGACTGGGATGGCACCGCTGGGGTCCCAGCCGATCGCGAGTGTTGCCACCCGGGTTGGGTCGAAGCGGACCTCGTCGGGGTAGCGGACGCGGATATTGACAGGACGGTCCGGTCGACGGAACACACCCGCGATCGTCCCCAGCAGAGATGTCTCGAGATCGGCCGCGACATCGGCGGCAGTTCTGCCGAAGCGGGCCGCTTGGGAGGCGTCGATTCGGAAGCGCAGCTCCGGTGACTCCTCCTCGAATCCCGGATAGAGGTCGACCAGCCCAGGAACGTCACGGATGCGCCCGGCGATCTCTCGAGCTAACCCGTGAAGCACTCCGTAGTCGTCACCGAATGCCTTGACCTCGATGGGTCGCGGTGTCCCGGCGAGATCGTTGAGGACGTCCTGAAGCACCTGGACATATTCTGTTCGGGCCTCGGGTACGTCGCGGGCCACGGCGGCCCGCACCGATTCAATCACTTGATCCGCGTCGTGACCTCGCCGGCCGCGCGCCTTGAGACGGACCATGACATCGCCGCGATTGACCATCGTAGCGGCCGCAGGACCGAGCTCGGCGCCGGTTCTCCGCGAATAAGATTCGACGTCTGGGTTGGCGCGCAAGACGGCTTCGATCTTGCGGGCCACCGCGTCGGTTTCGCCGAGGGAGGTCCCAGCTGGAAGGAAGTAGTCGAGCACAAAGGCTCCTTCGTCCATCGTGGGCAGAAAGCCGGTCGGCATGGAGCGCACCGCGAAGGCCCCGATGGCTAGGACGCTGATCGCTGACAGGACAACAACGCCGGGTCGCCGCAGCAACGGTCGGACCAGACGGACGTAACGAGCGGTGAGTCGGCGCGAACGCACGCCTCCGGCCACCGATGGCGGACGGAGAAAACGCCTGGCCAGAAGCGGAATAACCGTCAAAGCGACCCCTAGAGACAGCACGACTGCGGCGGCGAGGGTGATTGCGAGCGCACTGAAGAACCTCCCGACTACGCCCTCGAGCCGCATCAGCGGTATGACGACGACCACGGTCGTCGCCGTCGTTCCCACGAGCGCTGCGAGGAGCACGCGCGGACCCGCGAGCGCCGCGGTTGCCACGGGGTCGCCTTCCGCGATGCGGTGACCGATCGACTCGACGACGACTATGGCATCGTCGATGACGAGCCCGATGGCTACCGCAAGCCCGCCAAGCGACATGAGGTTGAGGCTCTGGTGTGCGAAGGCGGCGACGAGCAGGGTCATCGCCAACGTCAGTGGAACGGCGATGGCCGCGATCAGGCCGGCGCGTAGGTCTCTCAAGAAGAGTGCGATCACACCCATGCAGAGCGCGATCCCGATCAAGATCGCGTCTCGGACCGAGCGCATCGATTCGCGCACGAGCATCGCCTGGTCGTAGACCGGGGTCAGGTGCACGCCGGGTGGAAAGGTGGCGGCAACTTGGCGCCCAACCTCAGCCACGCGCCCGACGACATCCGGCGTACTCGCGCCGGGGAGCCGGCTAACGCTGATGACGACCGTCTCTCCGGAAGGCCCACCGACGCGGATCATGCGATCCTCTTCTCCTTCGAACACACGGGCGACGCTGACCAACGGGATCGGGTTGCCGTCAGGCGCCTTCGCGACGGGGACGGCCTCTAGGTCGGACAAGCTGCGCGGCTCCGCCGACGCCATCACGGTGACGAGAGCTCGCGATTCGTCGAATCGTCCGACGGCCGCCAATACGGTCGATGCCCGTATCCGCTCGGCGATGTCGGCTGGGCGGAGATGGAGCGCGGCTATTTTTTCGGGATCGAGCACCACCTCGATCTCTCGTACATCACCCCCCAGAACCTCGATGCGCCCAACGCCCGGGACGCGAGAGAGCGCGGGCCGCAGGACAAGATCGCCGAGTTCCCGCAGGCGGCGGGGATCGACGTCGCCTGCGAGGTTGAAGGTGACGATCGGGAAGGAAGTCGTGGTCAGCCGTTCGACGGTGACTTCGGTTCCTGGTGGCAAGTCGCCGCGCGTACTGGCGACACGCGATTCGGTCAGCTGCAGCGCTCGCCACATGTCCGTTCCCGGTGCGAAGACCAGCGACAGCTCGACGGCGCCGCGAATTGTACGGGAGCGAATCCGCTCTACACCCGTCACGGTCGCCAGCGCGTTCTCGAGCGGACGGGTCAGGGACTTCTGGGCCTCCGCCGGCGGCACATCGTGTTCGCGCGCGACCACGACGATCCTGGGAAACTCGACCTCCGGATAGATCCCGCTGGGGAGGCTGGACGCAGCGAAAATGCCGCCACTGGCGAGGGCTGCCGCGGTGAGCACGACGAGCGCTCCTCGTTTCGTTATGAGCGATTCGAGGCCGATCATCGGACCTGGTCTAGGGTATCGCCGTCCGAAATGCCGAGGACGGGCTCGACAGCGAGAAAGCTACCGCTGACGAGCAGCGGATCGCGGACGTCACTGGACGCGGGAAGCACTTCAATCAGACCTCCCAGAGCGATTCCACGCGTGACGCGGAGGACGTGGGCGCGCCCGTCGGTACCACAGACCACGACCTCGCCATCGTTGCCCGCGGCGCTGCGCAAGGCCGCCGCCGGGGCCAAGAGGGCGTTTCGGTGAGCGCCGACCGCAATCCGAACGACGCCGCTCACCCCGACGGGTGGACGAACGCCGCCCACATTGAGCGCGATACGCACCACACCAAGTCCGGTCGTGCGATCGACTGCAGGGGACACGGCCGCAACCCGTCCGTCGAGGCTCACTCCGGGAAGGGCGGGTAGCTCGATCTTGGCCTTGTTTTTAGCCCCAATAGCGACCAGGGCCTGGGCCGTTGCGGAGGCGACTAACTCTAGTTGGGAGGGATCTCCGACTTCGACGATCGGGGTCGCGGGGGATCCATCTACGAGCTCGCCGGGTCGCCTGATGACCTTCAACACGACGCCGGCGAGAGGACTGCGCACCGTGGCGCGGCTGAGCTGGCGGTTCGCGATTTCGACCGTGGCGCGGGCTTCCGACTGGCCGGCGCGGGTGGTGGCCTCTTTTGCTTGTGCGTCGTCGAGTTCCTGTCGCGCGGCAATTCCTCGGTCGAAGACCCGTTGCACCCGCACGCGACTCACTGCCGCCAGGGTTGCTTCAGCGTCAGCTCTCGCGAGCTGGGCTGCCGCCTGTTTCGCTTGGTCTGTGAGCGCTAAGTCGTCGATACGGGCGAGAGGTTGCTGAAGCCGTACGCGATCTCCTTCGCGGACCAGAACGCGCAGGATGCGCCCCGATACCTGAGCGGCGATCTGGGCGTCACGATCGGGGAGGGGAGAGACGGTACCGTGGAGCTCTATTTGGTCTTGCACGTCGCTGTTCGAGAGCGCAGTGCAGCGGACACGTTTGGGCGTCGCTGCCGGCTCCTTGTCGCTGGCGCTTTGGTGTCTACAGCCGATAGTCGTGAAGGTGAGCCCCACGACGAAGGTGAGCCTGGCCCTAGTGGCGAGCATTGGTGACTTCGATGTCGGTCATGCCTTGCCCCCCGGCCCGCTCGAGGTCCGCGAACGAACGTGCCCAGTCTGCGATCGCGTCGACCTCAGCGAGACGTGTTTCGACCACAGCGCGCTGCGCCTCCAGCACCCGTACCAGGTCCACCCTTCCGGCGCGATAGCTCTCTTCCGTCATTGTGCGCGCATCTTCCATTGCCGGTAGTGCGTGCTCCGCCAGCTCTCGTGATCTAGCGGCGGCCGCCTCCGTGCGGTGATAGGCGTCCGCAATCTCGGCCCGAAGATGAGCGATGTCGATTGCGAGCTGAGCGTCTGCCAAGGTCCGCTGCGCTTTGGCCCGCTTGATAAACCCGCCACGTTGATTCAGGAGGGGTAAGTCGAAGGAAGCACCACCGATGATGTCGGTAGCGGGGTTGCCGTTTCCGTCGCGGGGCAAGGTAGGATCTCCTTGGTTGACCGTCAGCTGAGCGCTTACGATCGGGAAACGTAGCCGTCGTTCGAGCGTGAGCTGAGCGTCGGCGGAGATCTGCTGCGCACGATCGCGCGCAGCCGCTGGATGGCCTTCCACGCTCGCCTCCAGCGCTATCAGTGGGGGAAGGGCAGCCGGAACACCAGGGGTTCCGGTCACCTCGGGAGCTGCGGTGGGATCCTTCGCCAGCCAGACCGCGAGCCGCGCACCTGCGGCCGCGACGAGGCGCTGCGCGCCCTCCGAGTCGGCCCGTGCCCGCGCCTCGTCGGCGGTTGCGCGGACGACATCGAGACGGGGCGCTGATCCGGACTGAAATCTCTCTGCGGCGATATCGAGGAGGCGCTTGGCGTCAGCAGCGCTCCCGACGATGAGCCGAGAGCGCTCTGAAGCCTCCCAGGCGTCTACCCAGGCGGTCGTGGCGCTCCACACAAGATCGCGCGACGCTATTTGACCCTCGGCGGCCACGATCTGGGCGTTGGCGTTCGCGGTCCGAACGGCGGCACCGCGCTGCCCAAAGAGCGGTAGAGGCAGACTGACGCTCGTAGAGAGGCGCGCTGTCTCCCGCGCGGTCGTCACCGCGAACGTCGGGTTCGCGACCGTTCCCGCGACGTCGATCTCGGCGGCCGCAATTTGACGCCGCCGCTCTGCAGCCAGCAGCTCTGGTGCATCCCTGACGACGAGCGCCCGAGCCTCGCCCCACGTCACCGCGTTGGCGAGTCGGGGCGTGAACATCAGCAGAGCAAGTGCGCCCCTTCCTAGAGATTTCATTGAGAGACTGTAACTTCGAAACACGCACGCGCCATCGAACGGCGGAATAACACTTCTGCCAGGCCGGAGGCGAGAGGCGGTAGATGGTCCGGGAGCAGGGCCGCCCCGGACTCATTTCTGCACCGCCGTGTAGTCTAAGCGCGCCTGCGGCCGATCACGATGAAGAGACCACCCTCTGCGGCCAGGCTGCTCATCCATCCGATCTGGGCCAGCACGCCTTCTGGCCACCAGTTGTCCTCGGCAGGCGCAAAGAGCTCGTCACCACGCGGTGCCCGCCCTCCGAGGAGTGCGCTGGGGTAGCTGCGCAGATACTCCACCTCGTTCTCCCGAAACCAAGCCTGCACCGCGCCAAGGGTGTGCCGGTGCTCCTCGGGGTGCATGTACTGATCGCGGAGCCAGGCCTGGTGACGGACGGGCTCGGCTTTGCGATCGCGCAGGATCGGATCCCAAGGTACGACGCGCATCCCGGTCGCGCGCGCCACTAGGCGACGCAAGCGGTGGGGTAAACGCGCGAAGGCATTGTAAAGTCCGAGTACGATTACTCCGCCCGGGCGCGCGAGCCGCGCCACCGTGCCGAAGGCGCTCCGCGGATCGGGGGTGTGATGCAAGACGCCCAGCGAAAGAACCACATCGAACTGTCCCTCGGCCAGGCCGGGACGGCGCAGATCGGTCTCGACGAATAGGGCCCGCTCGACGCGAAACCGGCGCGCCGACGCCGCCGCAAGCACTAGCGCGGCGCGGGTCAGGTCCGCCCCCACGACCCGACGCTGTCCGCTCGCCAAGAAGATGGTCATCTGTCCGGTTCCGCAACCGAGATCAAGGATCCGGGCATCTCGCGCGATCGCCTGATCGAGCAGACGGACCAGTTCGCTGCGCTCGGCCCGAAGGCGCAGACTCTGCAGGGTCTCTCCCTCACGATAGTTGGGGAAGGGTGACTCGGCGTAAAACCGCCTCACCGTATCTGTCCGTCGATCCTGCACCGGCTTCAGAAAATCGCGTAGATGAACGGAGCGAGCGCTTCCACGCTGAATGCGAAGAGGAGGATCAGCCCCGTCGCGCACAAAAACACAGCGAGCGGCAGCATCCACCGCTGCCCGCGCACCGGTCGCCAAAGGCCACGCGCCAGAGCCGCCACGGACGGCCCCGCGGCCGCAAGCAGAATCAATCCCCGCCAAAGTTTTCCTCGCCGCTTGATCATGCGACCGCCTTTTCGCGATCTCGCGCAACGTCGCGTGCCCGCGTCACGATTGTCCGACCGACGACCAAGAGATCCATGTCGCTACGCCGGAAGGTCGAATATCCTTCCACGGCGCGGTTGACGATCGGCTCGCCGGCCAGGTTGAACGACGTATTGAGCAAGACCGGCACGCCGCTCCGCGCGGCGTAGGCATGAAGGAGCGCGTGAAAGCGTGGCGCCATCTCGGCGTCGACCGTTTGCACCCGCGCGGTGCCGTCGATGTGAGTAACCGCAGCGAGCTGCGCCCGCCATTCTGGTCGGACCGGGAAGACCCCCGACATGAACCGGCCGAGCCGTCCGCCGCCCGAGCGTAGATCGAAGTACTGATTCGCGACTTCGGCTGGGACCGCAGGAGCGAACGGACGAAAGTCCTCTCGTCGCTTGATCCGCAGGTTGAGGCGATCGCGCATACGGGCGTCGTGCGGGGCGGCCAGGATACTGCGATGGCCGAGGGCGCGGGCGCCAATCTCGAGCGCACCGTCCATCCAGCCGACGATCTCGCCGCCTGCCAGTGCTCCTGCGACGTGATCGAGCAGAGCAGCGTCGTCGGACAGCGTCGCGAAATGTACGCCGTCCTCAGCAGCAATTCGCTCCAGCTCCGTCGCATCGGGCGAGGGACCCCAGAAGGGGTGGTCCGGAAACGCGCGATCAGGTTGTGCGAAATGGATCCGGTCCGCGTAAAGGGCAGCGCCCAATGCGCACCCGGCGTCGCCGGGCGCCGGCGGCACGAAGATTCGCTCGAAGCCGCTCTCGGCGAGGATGCGCGCGTTGGCGCAACCATTCAGCGCAACGCCACCACCTAAGCAAAGATCCGACAGTCCTGTCTCTTCGCGGAGGCCGCGAGCGATGTCGACCAGCACCTCCTCGAGCACCGCCTGTGCGCTGGCGGCCACATCGGCGTAGCGCGCCCCCTCGGCGCTCGCCAGATCGATCGCATCATAGGGATCTCGGGGTGGACCAAACAGATCCACGAAGCTCCGCGCATACGAACGCGTTGCGCTCTCCTGAAAATCGAAATAGTCGAGCGCCAGCTCGAACGCACCGTCGGGTGTGCGCCGGATGGTACGCCGCACCTCGTCCACGAAACGGGGCCGCCCGTAGGATGCGAGACCCATGACTTTGTACTCACCCTCGTTGACTGGAAAACCGAGATAGGCGGTGAAGGCCGAATAGAAAAGACCAAGGGAGTGCGGAAAGCGCACCTCGCGCAAGATTTCAAGGCTTGCCATTCCGCCGGGCGAGCGCGCGCCCCGGCCCACCGTGAGCGTCGCCCATTCACCGACTCCATCGGTGGTCAGGATCGCGGCCCGCTCTGTGGGCATTGAAAAGAAGGCTGCGGCGGCGTGGGCCTGATGGTGCTCAGTGAACAAGACCTTGTTGCCGGAGACGCCCAGCTCCGCGGAGATAATCCCTTTGACCCAGATCTTCTGACCGAGCGCGTTTCGCATTGCGTGCACGAACGCGCGCCGTGAGCGTGGAAATGCTCGTAACACGGTGGTCAGAATTCGGGCGAATTTGAGCATGGGCTTTTCGTAAAAGACCACCACATCGAGATCGCCGGGCTCGATCCCCGCCGACTCCAGGCACCACGCGATCGACGCGAGCGGGAATGAGGCGTCGTTCTTGCGGCGCGAAAAACGCTCCTCCTGGACCGCGGCCACGGGCACGCCGTCGATGAGCAAGGCCGCCGCCGAGTCGTGATAGTGCGCCGAGATGCCAAGAATGCGCATTTAGTATTGGCTCTTGAGAGCGCCCCTACCCGGCGCCGATGCGGCGTGCCAGCCGAGCGATTCGCGTCGCTCCGCACGTTTCGCGAGGATCGCGAAGGAAGGCAAAAGGACATAGTACTGCGCCGTCAGGACGACGCCGCCGAGGAAACCCGCCAGGGCGCCGGCGACATGCAGATACGCTCGCCAGAGCCGACCGGCCCGAGCGCCCCAGAGGGTGCGTCGATTTCGACCCGGGTCCATCCGCGCGAGCTGTGTCTTCGTGTAGCTCATATGAAACTCCTCGTCACGAAGGACATCTGCAAATATAGCCCTGGTTCCGGGATCGTCCTGCAACATCTCGAAATAGAGCGCGAAGCGTCCAGCGGCTGCCTTTTCCGACAAGTGAAGGGAGGCGAGCAGCGTCGGCTCGGAAATAGGGCCTACCTGCAGGTCGTCGAGATCGCGCTCGCCAGGCGCTAACCAATTCGCATCGAAGCCGCGGGACTCCGACCTCGCCCGACCCTTCAGGAGCTCACGGCCGCGCCCCCGAAAAAGCTCCGCGTGGCGCGCTTCATCTAGAGCGTGGCGCAGGAACAGCCGCCTCAACAAGGGATCGCCGGTAACTTCGGCTGCGCGTGCCAACTGACGCGCGCCATCCGCTTCCGTTTCGGCGAAGCGGAGCAGCTTCCGCGCGCGGCGGTCGAGATCGCGCCAAACCCAGCGATGAATGGGGGACAGGGCGCGATCCCGGCGTGACGGCTGCGCCCCCCGAGTCCGCAGAGGACCTGGCGGCCGATCGAGCATCAGACGAAGTGTAGCCATGGGCTCGCCCGCTTACCAGGCCCCTTGAAGTGAGTGGGCAGACCGTCTTCCAATGAGTCCGACCGGGAACTTTTTCTGCTTGCGCGGACGTCGAGTCACGAACTAACTACGAAGGATCGTGGAGGCGGGAGATGACCAGGGCTCCCGGAAAGAGGCCGATCGCGCTCCAGCCCGGCGGGTCGCCACCGTTATTGGTCTCGCCGGGGCTGCATTACTCGTCACGGCCTGGCGATGCGACCACCTATGGTTCCAACGCCACGTCTTCCTTCCCTACTACTATGCCGCTCCGACTCCCTGGGCGTCGGCCCTCCGCGTGAGCGCGGCGACGCTAGGCGCAGTGCTGCTCGGCTTGGCGGGGAAAATCGGGCGTGCCGTACAGTCGCTGGCAGGTGAGGCCCCCGGTGCAGCTGTATGGCTCGGAACGGTCGTCGCGCTCGGGGCCGCTGTGCTTGTGGCGGAGGGAACACTCCGGATCGCGCATCTGTCCTGGCGCGAATCTGGTTTTTCCGGCTACGAAATGCGGGTCGGTCGCAAGGATCCACGCTACGGCTGGGTCACCCAAGCCTCGCGCGTGACCACGCTCGCTATGGATGGACGGGCGTACACTTACGCTGCGGGGCCCGGTGGGCTGCGTGCGCGCGGCCCCAACGATGAGCCCGATCTCGGCAGTCCGTCCCTCGTCGTGACCGGCGAATCCATCGCGAGCGGTTACGGCCTCAATTACGACGAGACCTTCGCCGCACTCTGCGGTCACGATCTCGGCCTCGAAGCGGTCGACGTAGCCGAGGGCGGATATGGGTTCGACCAAGCCTATCTGCGCGTCACGGATTTGCTGCCGCGGATCAGTCATCCCGTCGCATTGGTCACCGTATTTGTGCCGAACCAACTGGGACGCAGCTTGCGCGACGACCGGCCCCGTTTGATCCTAAGCGAAGCGAACCGCCTGGAATTCCTGCCCCCGACGACCGGCCTCCTGGCCCGATCGCAGCTGGCCGCGCTCATTCACGATCGCGTCCCCTACGCGAGCACGGACGCGGTGGCGCGATCCGTCGCTCTAGCCCGCGCCGTTTTTGTCGCCACCGCCAGAGAAGCGCGCGCCCGCGGCGCTGTCCCACTTTTTGTGGTCCTGAGTATCGGCCCGATACGGGCGCTGGAGGCGCATCCCGAGGCCGCCATCATACGCGCGCTCTTCATCGACGCCGGCCTCCCCTACCTCCTCATTGATCTCGACGTGCCGGAGCGATTCCCCGTTGACGGCCATCCCAACGTTGCGGGCGCGCGACGCATAGCTACCGCGATCGAAATGGCTCTGCGTCCTTTCGGGATTCATTGATCTCTTGGTCCGACGCTCGTCGGTCTTCATGGATATGCCGACGGAGGTGGCGGCGTGTGCAGCTCCGCGACGCTCGTTCCCTGACCCGAGAGCGGCGCCCGGCTCCCCCCGGCGCCGTCGCCGCCTACGGCGCAGCGGCCAGGGGAAATCGGCCGTGCAGCCAGCGGGCAAAAGCCCGCCGGCGTTTGGCGAAGTTGTTTGCCTGATTTCTGTCACCCGAAGGTACTTAGGGTAAGGATTGTCGTGAAGCGCGAAGCGCCGACCGACTGGAGCGTTGCGAACCGAACATACAAGGGCGGAAGATCATTAGGGATCATGCTTTTTGAGCCGATCGCGCGAACAGGGGACGCGCGTCCTCACGCCGCGCGAAACACGCACAGCGGTGGCACCCGCACAGGCCTCCACTGCGACTACCTCTGGACGCCACCTTCCCATGATGCCGATCCCTGTCGAGCCTCGCGAGGCATGACGTTTTCGACTGACGTCATAGGCCGTGTCCAGAGCATCTCGCACTGTGACCGAGTATGGTGGGCATTTAGCTGCTCCCATCGGTCTTCGACGCGACCTGGTCGTCGTGCTGGCGTCTGCCGTCGCCATAGCGTGCCAGGGCGCAATGGGTTGTGCGTGGAACAACGGCGTTCCGGGCAGGATGTGGAACTGGAATCAGCCGTTTCCACCCTACCGGGTGATCGACAACATCTATTACGTTGGGAGCAACCAGATCGCGCAGTTTCTGATCACGACTCCAGCCGGGCACATTCTGCTCGACAGCGGGTTCGACGCGTCGGTGCCGCGCCTGCGCGCCAATATCGCCCGTCTCGGCTTCCGCCTGGAAGACGTCCGGGTGTTGTTGACGAGCCACGCGCACATCGACCATGTTCAAGCTCACGCTCGAGTGAGACACCTCACGGGTGCGCAAGTGGTTGCCTCGGCGCTCGACGCCGCTGTCATCGCGTCGGGTGGGAAGGGCGAGGCGACGTTCGGGGATGCTTTTCGCTGGTCGCCGTGTCCCGTCGATCGAATCGTCGCCGACGGTGATGAGGTGACGCTCGGAGGGACGATGCTGACCGCGCACCTCACTCCCGGCCACACACGTGGCGCCGTTACTTGGACGATGAAGATCGCGAACCCCAGGAGTCCCCCCGGGCGGCCACTCGACGTCGTATTTTTCCCGAGCGCAACCATAAATCCCGGGGTCACCCTGGTTGAAAACCCGCGGTACCCGAACATCGCTGACGACTTCGAACGTAGCTTTGCGGTCTGGCGTTCGTTGCCGTGCGACGTCTTCCTCGCAGACCACGGCGACTTTTACGACATGCGGGAGAAGCGTGCGCGGCAAGAGCGTGATTCGCCCGTGAACCCGTTCATCGATCCGACGGGCTATCAAGAGTTCATCGCCGCATCGGAGCGGCGTTTTCGCGAGGTGCGTGCGGTTCAGAGGAGCTCTGCTCAATGACCCGTGCAACGACTCGAAGAGCGGCGGTATTGGCGCTTTCAATTGCCAGTGCGTTCATGGTAGCGCGCCGAGAGGCGCTCGCCGCTGAACCGATCACGGTGACCGCGAGACTGGTCGAGATTCCGTCGAGCTTGCCCCCTGATGATCTCTACGACTACGCGTACGTGATGCGCTATGAGGTGGTTGGGGGGGCGATGGACAAGCAGTCCATGCTCGTCGCGCACTACAAGCCGCGCCAGCCGCGATCGAAAATCAAGGACGCGATGAAGGTGCATGTCAGAGGCAAGTTGCGAAGCTTCACACAAGGTGATCTGCACAAACTGAAGCTAAGCCCCGATCTGAAGAGCATCTGGAAGGGTGCGCTGGTAGATGAGTTCGCTGCGACGGATCGCAAGAGCATTCGCTATTGGTGCCTGGAGGTCGACCCAGCGTGAAGGCCTTTCGAACGCTGCTGCTCGTCGCATGTTGCAGCGCCGCGCTCTATCCGATCGTCGCGAGGCAGATCGCGAAACGGCGCACTGGCGAACGGATCGCAAGGCTCGAACGCGCACCAGCGCCGAGGTGTTACGCGCTCGACGATGCGGCGTTGTCGCTACGCGTGCAGCGTCTCGGGCCGCTGCTTGCGAGCTGGGAGACCATCGGTGGGTGCGGTGCGGGCGGTGCCACCGGCACGGGCGTTAAGTGGATCGGTCGAAACACGACGGGTGGGCTGTTCCAGGCTATCTTCATGAACAACTTCGTCGTGATTCCGACGAGCCTAAAGCCCGGCCAGGGCGCTGGCGGATACAACGAGATCGCCAACCTTCAGCTCGGTAAGGACTTCATTTTCGATCCGTGGAACGGGTCCTGGAATTTCAGCCTTTCCGTCCCGTACCTCTACAAGCACTACAACGACTTCTTTGGCAACGGCCCGCTGTCGAACGGCGGGATCGGTGACGTCAACCTCTTTCTGTCTCGCAAGCTCGGGACGGACAACTCGACGACGGTCACGGTCATCAGCGGGATACCAACGGGCACGTACACGGCGCAGTACAAGGGCACTTATCTGACCCCCGACGAACAGCTGGGCTTTGGGCGCCTCACTGGCACGCTGCAGGTCGAGCACACGTTCGATCAGGACTGGGGTTTGGCCGTCGTGGGCGGGACGGCCGGCTATCGAGGCGGCAAGCAGACCGACAAGCTTCTGTGGGCGATCGACAGGCCTTCGCAGCACAACTATCGCGCGCCGAGCGCCTCGATCTACGGATACGCCGGATACTTTTGGGGACCGCTCGTGCCCGCGTTGGGGCTAAACCTCACCGGATACAGCGAGCAGGACACGCGGGGCGACTTCGGTGAGACGCTCGACGCCCCGGTTGCGACGGGTGCGCTGCACGCTTCGATCGAGTGGTCAAATCCCTACGTCGCCGTCCTCGGCGGTGTGTTCATTCCCATCGCGCTCCGCGGGATGGATTGGCACACGTCGGCGACCGCAAACGGCGACCGGTACTTGCAGCCATGGACGGTGGCGGTGGGGATCTCGACTTCGCCGTTTTAGGTCATGCGACCTCAGAGGCGGTCAGGCGCTGAGAGCTGGTATTGGTCGCTGGCCTTGGCGGCAGGTGCGTTCGTCATCGGGCTGGCCCCGCTTGCCGACGGCGATCTGTGGTGGCACCTCGCGGCGGGGCGCGAGCTCGTTCGTACGCGCGCCTTCTTGATGACCGATCCGTTTTCGAGCGGCGCCGCCGGGAGGCCGTGGAGCGACGTGCACTGGTTGTTCCAGCTGGTTGCTTACGGAATCCACGTCCTCGGAGGTTTGAGAGCCCTCGTGTTCGGGAAGTCCGCGCTCGTCGCCGCGGGCAGTCTGGTGCTTTTGGCTGGGGTGGCGCGCGTTGCTGGGTCGAAAGCGCGCGACGTCTTCGTTCCCGTGTTCCTGATTGCACTTTTTACGACCCGGAGTCTCCTGCTTCTCCGACCAATCATTCCAACACTCGTGTTCGTCTCGCTGTTCTTTTTTCTTTTGGAATGTTTTCGGCGGGAGGGGCGCCTGGCGTTGCTCGTGCCATTGCCCCTCTTACAGATCGCCTGGGCGAATGTGCAAGCGCTCTCGATGCTGGGACCTGCGCTCGTCTCGATGTACGCGTTCGCGATGGCGACCTGGGCGTTCTTCGGAGGAGCTCGTTGGTTCCCGTTTACCGAGGAATGCGGCGCGAGCGTGGACGCCCGTCGGGCCACGCGCGGGCTCGTGGCGATCCTGGCTCTCTGCCTCGCGGCATGCTTCGTGACGCCGTATGGCGCGCGCGCCATCGCGCTTCCATTTTCCCTCCTCCAGCGCCTACTTCCTACCGCCGGCAACGCTTACTCAGCCAACATCGCGGAAAATGTTCCCCCCTTCAGCCTGGAACGGACCGGCCCAGGGTACTTCGGCCATGTGAGCGTGTATCTGGGCTTGCTTGGACTCTGTCTGGCTACGTCGCGCCGCCTGTTGCTCAGTCACGTCGTCGTCGTCGTCGCGCTCGTATCATTGGCGCTTGCCGGAAACCGGAATGTCTTGCTGCTCTATTGGCTCGGTACTCCCATCGCCATCATCTCGGTCATGCCGACCCTCCGCCGTCTGCGCGTCGCCTTCTTTCGCCGCCGGGCGAGGTTCGTGCCTCGCTGGTTGGGGCGCGCCACGCTCGCTGGCGTGATGATCGCAGCCACAACCGCAGCCGCGCGAGAGACGAGCTTCGCTGAAGCGGCTTCTTGGCGCGCGCCCGTCGAGAGCGCGCGGGTGATCCGGGCGCGCGGAGGCGAGGGGTCTATTTTCGCCGCCGACCAATTCGGCGGTTACCTGATCTGGACACTCGGACCGCGCTTTCGGCCGTACATGGACACGCGCCTGGTGCTGCGGTCCGAACAGGAATTTGAGGAGTATCTCGCCGTCGTCGACAACCCTGCGCTGTTTGACGAATGGGAACGAGACAAAGGTTTCGAATATGTCGTCTTGCCGGTTTTGTATCCCGACCGCTACCTGCCCCTGATCGCACACCTTTATGCAAGCGATCGCTGGGGTTTGATTTATACGGACGGCTCCGAGACGCTTTTTGCGCGGAAAGAACATTCCGCAGGACAGGGTGGAACCGAAATATGGAGCCTGGGATCAGTGGAGGTCACCGATCGCATCCTCGCGAGCCTCGCGCGGAGGTTCGCGGACGCGCCGCAATTGCTCGAGGTTGCCCACGTTCAGCTCGCGACACTGGAGATGACCGTAGGCGAGGCGTCCGGCGCCGAACGAGCGCTTGCGGATTCATCGACGCCGGCGGCCGAGGCGCTGCGTGCGCGATGCCGTCTGGCGGTCGGTGACCTGGATGGTGCTGCTGCGATTGCCGAGCTCGCGCTTGCGCAGGATGCGTCCGACATTCGCAGTCTCGACGTCATGGCCGTCATTGCTGCGCGGCATGGTGATTCGATGAAGGCGCTGGACTTTTTGCATCGCGCTCTCGACGTCGATCCATTCGACGGTGAGGCCGGGCAGTTGCTGGCTAGATTGGAGGACCATGGAAACTCGCGATGACGTGTCCAAAGGGAGCTGGGGTCGACTTTGCGCGTACGCGGCGTGGCTCGCGACGGCGACCGTCTTCGGCTGCGGCGTGTCGGGCGGGTCGACGGCATCGCCGAGCGGCACAGCTGGTGTGTCGGGTGCCGCTGGGGAACCCGCAAGCGGTGGAAGCAGCGGAAATGGGCCGGGAGCTGCTGGAACAACCGGCGCCGGCGGCAATACGACGGGAGTGGCCGGAACAACCGGCGCGGCTGGTGGTACCTCGAGGGGTGGAACAACCGGCTCCGCAGGATTGACCGGCGCTGCAGGAGTGACCGGCACCGGTGGCGCGATCGGCGCAGCCGGAGTGTCGGGCGGAACCGGTGGCACGCCACTGTCGGGCATTACGGTGAACATCGGCGGCACGAACGTCCCCAAGGAGAACGCCATCGCGTTCCTCCACTTCGGGCACTCCAATATGGCGGGACGAGGCGTCGACCTACCCGCGACGCGGCCATACTTCTTCGGCCCGACAGACCCGCACGCGTGGATGTATCACAGCGGCGTGGGGTTCCAGCCCGCCGTGGAGCCCACGACCGCCGGCGACAGCGGCAACATGGTCAACGGCATGGTCTCGGGTGGGCCTGGAACGGCGCTCGTTAAGGAGGCGGCGGCGCTGGCTCCCGACAAGTACTTCATCTCGATCGGGTACGGCCAGGGCTCGGCCTACTGCTCTCAGTTTCTTCCGGGCGCGCTGTATTACAGCAAGGTCATGGCGGGCGCGTTGGAGCTGAAGGGCAAGGTCACCTTTGCGGGCATCATGATCTACCTCGGCATCACCGAGCGCCATGGCACGCAGGCCGACATCAACAACTACCCGCAGTGCATCAACCAGCTCGTCACGCAAATCCGCACCGACCTCGGCGAGCCGAATCTGCCCCTCATGATCAACGACTACGAGATGGGCACGACCGGGCCGCTCGCCGTGGGCTCGGCTTTCGAACTGGCCATCGAACCCAAGATCCTCATGGTGCCGATGGTCGTCTCGAACTCGGTCCTCATCCCCACGGATGGTGTCGCCATCCAGGACGACCACAGCACGACCGACGATCATCACTTCAGCCTTGACGGCCAAAAGGAATACGTGCGCCGCATGCTGGCGACGATGCAAATGAAGGGGTGGTTCCCGTGGCAATAGGGTCGCGGTAACCGTCCGTCGCGCGCAGATGGTCTTCTCGAGTCAGATTTTCCTTTTTTATTTCCTGCCGGCGGTCCTGCTTCTCTACTACCTGGTCCCGTTTCGCGCGCGGACGGCCCTCATCGCGATCTCGAGCTACGTCTTCTACGGATGGGCGAATCCCATCTGGGCCGTCATCATGTTCTTTGGATCGAGCGTCGACTACATCTGCGGCCTGGCACTTTTGAAGCTCTCGGGCCTGCCGGATCATGACGGGCTGCCCCCCATCATCGGTCCGGAGGTCCCGCGCACGCGGGGCATGCGGATCGTACTCGCCATTTCTATCGCGACGAACCTCGGTCTGCTCGCTACTTTCAAGTATGCCGGGTTCTTGGCGGAGAACGTGAACGCATTGGCCACGCTGCTCGGGTCGGAGCGCAGGCTCGTGCCCGTGCTTCACCTCGTTCTTCCCATCGGCATCTCCTTCTACACGTTCAAAGCGATGAGCTACGCGATCGACGTCTATCGCGGAGACGCTCGTCCGATGCGTCGTTTCACTGATTACATGTGCTTCGAGGCCTTCTTTCCCGATCTCGTGGCGGGGCCCATCATTCGGTACGCGGCCATGGAAGAGCAGATGCGCGTGCGGCAGCACACCTGGGACAAGTTCGCGCGTGGCGTCGCGTTCTTCGCCTTCGGCATGGCGAAGAAGATCCTGATTGCAAATCCCATGGGCCACATCGCTGATACGGCGTTCGCGGCGAGTGCCTTGCGGGTTCATGACGCATGGTTCGGTGTCTTCGGGTACGCCTTCCAGATCTACTTCGACTTCTCAGGGTACTCGGACATGGCGGTCGGGCTGGCTCTGATGATGGGCTTCGTTCTCATCCAGAACTTCGACTCGCCCTACATGGCCGACAGCATCACGGACTTCTGGCGACGCTGGCACATCAGCTTATCGACGTGGCTACGCGACTACCTCTACATCCCGCTTGGCGGTAACCGGGTCGGGCCGGGACGCACCTACGTGAATCTCATGACCGTGATGCTGTTCGGGGGGCTCTGGCACGGGGCCAGCTGGAACTTCGTGCTGTGGGGCGGGATTCATGGCGGGATGCTGGCGTTTGAACGCGCGCAGGGAAAGCAAGGCTTCTATGCGCGGCTCCCCCACCCTATACGGGTGGGACTCACGTTCGTCATCGTGTGCTTGTCGTGGGTCTTCTTCCGCGCCAAGACGCTGCCAGAGAGCTTGGCATACTTGAGGTCGATGGTCGGTGCGGCCCACGCGGGGCTGGCCTCGGACGTAGTCGCCGGCGCGATCTACACGCCATACCACGCGACGATGTTCGTCATCGCAGCGCTGACGGTGTGGGCGGTTCCGAACACCTGGGCCCTCACGAACCGGATATCGATGGGGCGGGCGGTTGGCGGCATGGCCCTGCTCGCGCTCTCGGTTCTCTTGATGTGGACCCAGACCGTCAACCCATTTCTCTATTTCCAGTTCTGAAATGGCCGCCCAAGACCGCGCAATTCTGATCGATGCCGCTCGCGTTGGCGCGCGCGAGCGCCATTCAAGCGCGGGTCGTGGCGGGCCGACGGATCCGTCCCACGACGAGCGTCTCCGCCGGGGAATCATCGACACAGACGTGCCCCGTGGCCGCGCGCGATGGATGGCGGCCATTTTCGTTGCATCGATTTTTACCGTACCCGTCGCTCAAGAGGTGATGCAGCACGTGCGCAGCGAGGACTCCGTCCTGCCCGAGCTCTTCAAACACCGTCCGACTCGCAAGAGCCTCAGACAATTCGAGGACGATCTCGAGCAGGCGTCGTACGCGAAGGACTACGTCCAGCCGCGCGTGCAGGCCGTCCTGACCCGGTTCGGCCGCGTCGGCAACAAAAAGGCGATCGTTGGGTACGGCGGCTGGCTCTACTACGAGCCCGGCGTTCGATTCGTGGGCGGCCCTGGTTTTTTGGCGGCCGACACACTCGACGCGCGCCGGCGTGCGGCGCGCGAAGCCGGGGACCAGGAGATCAGCGCCGATCCTCGCCCCGCGATCCTGGCGTTTCATCGAGCGCTAAGGGCGCTCGGGATCGCCCTTGTCTTGTTCCCGGTGCCAGACAAGGCCATGTTGCAGCCGAGGGAGATCAACGGGCGCGTGGCGGCCGGCGTGGACGCGCAGATCCCGCGTAACCCCGACTGGCGCACGCTCGTGGCCGAGCTGACGCGCGAAGGTATCGTCGTTTTCGATCCGTCTCCCGACAGGCTGAAGGCCGGCGAACCGCCACGGTACCTAATTCAGGACACTCATTGGACGCCCGCGTGGATGGAGGAGGTGGCCGACCAACTCGCCATCGTCGTCACGAGCGCGGGAGGGCTCGTCAGACCCACGAAGGTCCCAACGTGGCGTGAGGTGGCGCATCCGATCGCGCGAGTGGGTGACATCGTCGACATGCTGAAGCTTCCGGAGGACCAGACCCTGTTCGCGCCGCAAGAGGTGACGATTCGGACGATCGAGGATCACGCCGGAGTGACCTGGGAGCCGGACGACCGAGCGGACGTGCTTCTGCTCGGCGACAGCTTCACAAACGTGTTCTCGCTCGAGCCCATGGGATGGGGGACGGCGGCGGGGCTCGCCCCGCACCTGGCGTTCGCGCTGGGACGCGCCGTCGACGTCATCTCGCAGAATGACTCCGGTGCCTACGCGACTCGACAGGCACTCGCACGAGAGCTTGCGGCGGGGACGGATCGTCTCGCCGGCAAGAAGGTGGTCGTCTGGGAGTTCGCAAGCCGGGAGCTCGCTGTCGGCGACTGGAAGGACGTCGAGTGGACGACTCGATGAGCATTGCCGACGCATCGCCCGCCCGGACCGCCCTGGTAACGGGGGCCGCCGGCGTCATGGGGATCCGGCTCGTGCGGGGGCTCGTTGGCGACGGATGGAGGGTACGCGCCGTCGTTTTTCCGCGAGACCCGCTTCGCGCGCGCCTGGATGGACTCGGCTGCGACATGCGTGAGGCAGACATTGGTGACGCTTCGAGCCTGCGGGGGATCTGTGACGGGGTCGACACGATTTATCACCTCGCAGCGGTGATCATTTCGCACGACCCGTTGGTCTTCGTTCGCGTAAACCAGAACGGGACCGCACACCTCATCGACGAGGCAGTCCGCGCGGGCGTGCGCCACTTCATCTACGTCTCTTCGGCGTCCGTCACTTACCCAAAACGAACGCGATACGCAGACTCCAAGCTGGCGGCCGAAGAGCTGGTTAGATTCCAAACGTCGTTCGCGTTCACGATCGTGCGACCGACGCTCGTATACGACGCCGGGGGTGGGCAGGAGCTGCTCATGTTCCTCGACTACCTCCGGCGCTTTCCCATCGTGCCGTTCATTGGGTCGGGTAGCGCTGTGAAGCGTCCCGTATGGGCGGGGGACATCATCGATGGCTTGCTGCGCCTGGCCGGCAATCCGGTGTGCCACGGCAAGACCTACAACTTCAGCGGCGGCGAGCCGATCTCGATGATTGACTTCGCCCGCCTGCTTCTGGAGCACGTGGGGCAGCCCCGCCCATTCGTGCACGTGCCGGTCTCCCTTTGTCGGGCTCTCGCGAGCGTCATGGGTCGCCTCATGGACCGCCCGCCGCTCACGCCGAACGCGATCGCGGGAATCATCAACGACGCCGACCTCGACCCGATGCAGGCGATGAATGACATCGGCTACCGACCGCTCTCCGTGCGCGAAGGCCTGCGACGCCATTTTCCGATAGAAGCGCTCGACCTTGGAGGCCAGCGCACAGGGCTCGCCTCGAACCCAGAAGGGACTTCGACATGATTGCGAGAACGAGAACGATAGCGAGACCAATTAACCGATGCGTACCGTCGATGATTCGCGCACTCGCGATCCTCGGCTTCTGCGACTGCGCGACCCTTTCCAGCGCGCCGCCGACGGGTACGGAGGAGAAACCCACCAACGGGGATCTCGCGGCGATGAGGCGGATCGGCGGCAAGGCGGAGGGCCTCATCGTGTGGTCGAGCTCGAGGAACGGAAATCACGACCTGTTCACGATGAAGACCGACGGTTCGGAGGTTAAGGCCATCACGACGGGCGACAACGTCGACTGGTTTCCCCGCTTCTCCCCTGATGGCGGGAAGATCTTGTTTTGTCGGAGCAAGAAGGGTTGGGTGAGCGAGCGCGACGCCAACATCAGTAACAAGTGGGACCTTTTCACGGTCCACCCCGACGGAACGGACCTGGTGAAGGTGCTCGACGACGCGACCTGGGGGAGTTGGATCGGCCCCGATGAGGTTATCTTCGTCCGCGACGGCAAGATCCTCACAACAAAGCTCGGCTCTGGAAAGGAGCGGGATCTCCTCGATAGCGCGAACGTCGCCAGCCTCAACGGCGCGGAGCTTCAACAACCAGAGCTGTCTCCCGACGGGCGCTATATCGCCATCACGCTGAGGGGTGCCCTGCGAGAGACGGGCATCTGGAGCCTCGAGAAGAAGACCTGGACGAAGACGGGCCTCGGCTGCCAAATCAACTGGGCGCCCGACGGCAAGTCGATCTACTGGATGAACCCTACAGGTAATGGGGGCAGTGAGGTCTATCGCATGCCCATCGAGGAAGGCGCAGCGCCGGCGAAAACCCCAACCGACGACGAGATCCGCTTCATGGACATGCCCGGCCGGCGTTCGCACGAATACTTTCCGCAGCTCTCGCGCGACGGGAGGTGGCTCGTGTGGGGCATCACACAGCGCGGGCACGATCACGACACGGCCGACTACGAAATCTACCTGTGGGAGGTCGGCACGCCACCGGAGACCGGAGCCGCACGGCTGACGTTTCACTCCGCCAACGATCGCTGGCCGGACATCTTCATTCCCGGCGCGGCGGCCGCTCCCGCGGCAAGCGAAGCGGTTCAGTCGGGCGGCGACGAAGACGACAAGGCACCCGTAACGCGATCGCACACGCGCAAGGGGCACAAGTGAACCGAGAGCGCATTGCGATCTTGGGCGCCGGTGGCTTCATCGGCTCCCATCTAGTTCCAGCTCTGCTTGCTCAGCGTGACTGCGACATCGAAGCGATCGATCTGACGTTCGACAAGCTATCGAACACCGACGCGCGACTGCATCGGTCGCTCGCTTCCGTCGATCAGCCGGGCCTCCTCGAAGAGATCACGGCGCGCTGTTCGACGGTCGTCTCTCTCACGGCGTTGTGCAACCCCTCTCTGTACAACACCCGACCGCTCGACGTCATTGATGCGAACTACACGGACCTCGTGCCGCTCGTGCGGCTTTGTGCGGCCCGCGGCGTACGGCTCGTGCATTTCTCCACGTGTGAGGTTTACGGTCGTCTCGCGCTCGACGCCGGTGGGCATCGGACCTCCACAATGAACGAGGAGTCGACGGGGCTGTTTCTGGGATCCGTCGATCGCGAGCGCTGGACCTACGCTTGCGCCAAGCAATTGCTCGAGCGCGTCATCTGGGCCCACGGTGCACACGGCGGGCTGGACTTCACGATCATTCGGCCCTTCAACGTCATCGGACCCCGCATGGACTTCGTACCGGGGATCGACGGCGAGGGCCTGCCGCGCGTCCTCGCGTCGTTTATGAACGCGCTGCTTCGGGGCGAGCCGCTCCTGCTCGTCGGCGGCGGAGGACAGCGCCGCTCGTTCATCTCGATCGACGACTTCGTCGGCGCTATCGTGCGCGTCATTGAGCGCCCGTCGGCCTGTCGTCGCCAGATCCTCAACGTCGGCAACCCCGACAACGAGGTTAGCATCCGCGAGCTCGCCGAGGCGATCGCGAGCGTCTACGCGGCGCGGGTGGCGGGCGCGCGTCGTGCGGTATTCCGGGAAGTAACGGCCGAGCAGCTCTACGGCACGGGCTACGACGACTCGGAGCAGCGCATCCCCGACGTCTCGAAAGCTCGAAGCATCTTGAGCTGGATGCCCACCACTACGTTGCCGCAGATGCTTCCGGCAATCGTCGACGACTATGTCGCGCGCTACGCGCCGTGCTTCGATGCGGAGCGGGTTGTGCTTCCCCACGCCGCGTGGTCGAGCGGACCATGAAGGTGGCCGTCGTCATTCCGGCCTACGAGGCGGCGGCGCGTTTGGGGGCCGTGATTCAACGTGTGCTCGCCGCGCCCGTATCGGAGCTCGATCGCGTGATCGTGGTCAACGACGGCAGCCGAGACCGCACGGGCCAGATCGTCGCGACATGGCCGAGAGCACGGTGCCCCATCGAGCTCGTCGACCGGCCTGAGAACGGTGGGTACGGCGCGGCCATGAAGGACGGCCTTGCCCACGCGGCCGGGACCGATCCCGACGTCGTCGCCTGTGTGCATGCCGACGGCCAGTACAGCCCCGAGGCGCTTCCCGTTCTGTTGAGCGCGATGCGAGCTCGGCAGCTCGATCTACTTCAGGGTTCCCGCGTCGCTTCGGGGACTGCGGTGTCGGGTGGAATGCCCCTCTACAAGATCGCCGCCAATGCCGCGCTGAACGTGCTCGAGAACCGCACGCTTGGCTTGCGAATGACCGACTATCACAGCGGATATCTGCTTTACGGCCGACGGGTGCTCGAGCTGGTCCCATTTGCACGCCTTTCGAACAGCTTCGACTTCGACCTCGAGGTCATCGCGTCGGCTTGCGCGCGCGGGCTCGCCGTTGCCGAGTCACCGGTGCCGACTCACTACGGAGACGAACAATCGCACCTTCGACCGATTCCATACGGATTGCGCGTCCTGCGCGTGCTCTGGCGGTACCGACGAGGACACTATGATCCGGCGTAGCTTTGCTTTGTCTGCGATGGCGATCTTCGCGGGGGCGTGTCACCCCGGCCTCGGGCATTCGCCGTGGCCGGCGCCCGCTCCTATGGCGGCCATTCGCGCCCATGTTCGGACCTTGAACGCAGACTATCGGCGAACCCGATCGAACGTGCTCGTCCGGGAGATCGACGCGCCGACGCGCGCGAATCTCGACTACGCCGCCTATCACGCGAACTTCATGATTGCGGACCCCGCGCCCGAAGTGGGTGTGGCCGTGGGCGGTGCCGCGAACACGAGTGCGCCGTTCAAGAGTCTGCTGAGTCGCGCGAGTTTGACCGGGGATGTGCGGGGAGCGCCGCTGACGGACGCTGAACAGGGCGCACCTTTCGCGTTCGCACCCCTCGTCGAATACCTGGCCGCCCACAAGATCCCCGGCGCCGACCTGCTCGAGGATGTCGGCGTCGCCGTTCGCTCGGAGGACTGGGGACTCGCTGGCGGTTCCCAGATCGTCCGACAGTTCGCCAGCGAGGTCTATATCCACCATGCTGCGACTCCCGAGCTTTGGGTGAAGGTGGAGTTTCAGCCGTGGTTCAAGGCGCTGGGCGATCTTCCCGACCAGGACGGCGACGGCTTTCCGGAGATCTACGGTCGTGTTGCCCCGGACCACGTGACGCCGGCCGTGATCGCGGCGACCGAAGCCGGCTATTCGCAGAAGACGTTTTCGCCTGCCGAGATCAAGACGTGGGCGAATCAGCTCTCCGGGTACTGGTACCCCTCGTACAACACTGATCTTGTCGTGCCGGGCTCGATCTGGCCGCACGACGAGACGGAGCCCGACATCAAGGCCGAGCTTCATGGACGAACGTTCGCATCGCCGGCGATAGTGATGAGGGGAAAGCCTCAAGGGAAGCCCACTTACAATGTGTTTGTCATCGCCGGTGGCGCGTCGAGCGGGCCCACGTTGGTTCACAGCGCGGCGCTCGCGATGCCGAGGACGCGGCCAAGTCCCCGTCCGGCCGACGTCATGGATCGCCTTCGCGCGGAGCTCAACACGAGCGGCGACGGCTCCTGGGAGAAGTGGGCGGCCGCTGTTGCACCGTTCAACGCGATGGTTCGCGCCGTCCTGCGCGCCACGCCCGCGACGATCAAAGGCATCGTCGGTCTCGACGGCTTCCTCTTTTACCGCAACAGTCTCGAGTACGCCGTGGGCGGCGATCTAGAGATCCAGCCTCCTGGGAAGAACCCGCTGCCGATCATCGTGCAGTTCAAGAAGGAGCTGGAGTCTCGCGGCGTCGACTTTCTATTCGTGCCCGTGCCCACCAAGGTCGAGGTACTCCCCGACAAGATCGATCGCCGCGGCAAAGCCTTTGGTGGTCAGGTGGTCAACCCCTATGAACGCAAGCTGCTACTCGACCTTGGCGCCGCGGGGGTCGAGACGATCGATCTCTTGCCCGCGTTTCTCGAGGCCCGCAAGCAGGACGCGACCGCTGCCGAGCCACTTTTTCAGCATCAAGATACGCACTGGACCGATCGGGGACTGCGCCTGGCTGCTGACCTCATCGGCGCGCGAATAAAGCAATACCCATGGTACGCGAACCTCGCGGCCCGAGGCCAGCAGCTGCACGTTCAGACGACGACATTCACGCGGCACGGCGACCTGCAATCGCGGTTGCCTGACGCCGAGAAGCACAAGTACAAACCTGAGACGCTTTATGCTCACCAGGTCCTGCGCAGCGACGGCTCGCCCTACGAAGACGATCCGGACAGCCCGATCGTCGTTTTGGGCGACAGCTTTACCGGCGTCTATGAGCTGACGGATTCAGAGCACGCGGGCGTCTCGGCGCATCTGGCCCTCGACATCGGCGCTTCGGTCGATCTCGTGATGAGCTATGGGGGCGGCCCGAACGTCCGGCAGAAGCTGATGAGGCGAGGCGTCGAGGCGCTCGCGACCAAGAAGCTCGTGGTGTGGATCATGACGGCGCGCGACCTCTACAACTATTGGGAAGAGTGGGAGCCGCTGAAGCTCAAGTAAGACGGTGCGCGGTCCTCCTGTTGCTGCTGACGGCCTGCGCGGATCGGCGACGCATTCCGCAAGTTGGAGAGGGCTCGATTTCGCAGCGTCTCCTCGTTGCCGCCCGCGGCCTCACCGCTGAACGCGAGACCGGTGAGGTCGCAGCCACCGAAGAGCTCGAGCGTCTCGCGACGACGCTGCGCGCCGAGCTCGATCATCATCCGCGTGAGCCGCCGATCGAAGTGGTCGACCGTGTCGTTTTCGGACGTCAGCGGTTTTCAAGGGAGGTCGACGACTCGGGCCTCGAGGTCGTGTTGCTTCCTTCCGTGCTACGGACGCGGCGTGGAAGCTGCGTGGGGCTGGGGACGCTGTACTTGGCCTTGGGCGATTTGTTGGGGATCCCCATGCGCGGCATTTTGCTGCCGGGACACTTCTTCGTCCGGGCGTGGGACAATTCCCGATGGCGCAACGTCGAGCTGCTGCGCGAGGGCGAGGAGCATCCGAGCGAATGGTATAGGGCCCGTTGGCCCGTGCCACCTACGACGAAGTCCGTCTACGATCGTGCACTCACCGAGGACGAGGTCCTGGCCATTGTCGAATACGACATCGGCAACGAGCTGCGCCGTCGAGGACGAGTGCCTGAAAGCCGGCGCGCTTTCGAGCGATCGGTGGCTCATTTTCCGTCATTTCCAGAGGCTGAAGCCAGTCTGGGCGCCATGATGCAGCTTTCGGGAGAGCTCGATGCCGCTGCGCGGGCTTACAATCTGGCCAAGCAGATCAGTCCGCAGTTGGCGGGTGTCGATGACAATATTCGTTTACTTGAAAGCGAACGGGTTTCCCGCGGCGCTCGGTAGGGAGTGTAGGGCTCTTCGTGTACGAGACTGAAGCTGATCTCCCCATGAAAGGAGGTCGACATCGTCAGCCTGCGGCCAGCAACGCGCCGACCGTCAGGCCGGTCCAGGTTAATTGCAAGGTCCGTTGCAAACAGCATGCGCAGGACTGCTGCCATTAAACCCCACCAATCCGTGCGGCCATGCCACTCCTGACCAAAGCCGACCTTCAAGTCGCCCTTGATTCGGGCCCCAAAACCGCGCTTTCCTATCCTCACTGGATCACAACATGCAGACCACTTCCAGCTTTGTCAGCCCCTCACGCGCGACCGGAATGTCCCTTCAGGGCTAGTTGGTGGCATCGAATGATGAACGTTCCGATACGGCTGGGCGAACGTGCCCGAGGGCCACCTGTTCAACAAAGCCGGTCTGCCCGCCTCGCCGTTTCGGACGGACGGAAAGTAGACCTACTTCGCGATTTTGAGGATCTGGCCGTGGCCCTCGTAGAGCCAGTAGACGAAGGAATCGTCGACGGCCAGCGCCACGGCGTTGGCGGGGGCCACGAGGTACTTGTCGGCCCCCCCACCAGAGACGGACGCCAGAACCACCGGCGTCGCGCCGCCCGCCTTGGGGATGCGAAGCAGCTGAGCAGACGACAGCATATAGATATTGTCACCGTCGAGCGCGAGCTGGACCGGCGCGCTGCCGGAGGCGACAGTCGCCAGGGTCTTGGCCGTTGCGCCCGCCGCCGCCGTCTTGGACACCGAGAAGACGCTGCCCGTGCCGGAGTCGGACCAGTAGACGCTGGTGCTGTCGTCCAGGATGTAGTCGCCGTCGACGCTGCCGCTGCTGGCGTTCTTCACCAGATCGGTGAGGCCGGTTCCGCCGACGCCCGTTCGATACAGATCCTGGTTGGTGGTTCCGGGCGTTAGAAAGAACACGTAGGTCCCGTCGCTGTCCGGCCCCTCGACCCCATTGGGCGGGTTGCCCGGATAGACCGTTTGACCGGCGCCCGCGTCGGCGCCCGACAGCGGGAAGGCGCTGATGACCTCGACGTCCGAGGTGATCCCGTAGAGGACCGAGCCCGAGATCGCGAGGCGGGTCATCGTATATAGGCCCGAGATGAGCTCGCTGGTGGTTCCCCCGGCCGCCGGCACGGCCAGCAAGTTGGGAAGACCGGGGAAGGCGAGGTCGGTGTCGGCCCAGAGGACCGTTGCGCCGCTCACGGCGATTGCCAGGGGCTGGGTCAATCCCGAGGCCAGCGTGGTCACCGTCCCGGCGTCCGGGGTGGCGTCGGTGGCGGTCTTGGCGACGCTCTGCACTTTGCCGTCATGACCGGCGCTGGTCTGAACGACCGTCGCGTAGAGCCGGGTGCCATCCGCGGCCAGCGAGGCCGGCACGCCGCTGAGCGTGGCGACCACGGTGGGCGCGCCGGCGTCGGTCGCGCCACCGTCGGTGGCGGCGTGGTCCGCGGCGCCATCGGTCGGGCTTCCGCCGCCGGCGCCGCCGGTTCCGGCTGTTCCACCGTCCACGGGCTTGGGCTTGCTGCTGGAGCAAGCCACAGACGCGACGGCAAGGACCGCCGCCAACCACACATCGTTTCGTTTCAAGTTCATGTGTCCGTCAAAGTAACACTTCGCGCGCCCGGCTCTTCATCGAGATTCTTTTCAACTATCCTCAAGGGGAGCCGCAAGACGGCACCCTCGACATCGATGGTGACGGCGCGCACCTCGACGTGCCGTTCAATCACCCGTTCGGAAGCCCTTCGATCACTCTGGTTTCAGCAACGTCCACCCTGATCATCCTGAGCCTGCAGAACTTGCTGGTGACGCCCATCAGTTGCCGACGTCGAAATCGGGCCCGCGCGGTTAACGGAAGGGGCAGCTATCGTCACCCGGTCGGTGGGCTTCGAGCCGAGCGTCCAGCCGGACCTCGGCCGAAAATGCCGATTGAAAGTCCTATCCTCCTCGTCACGCGCGACGAGATCCCCGACCCCAACGCGCTCAAGATCGCCACCATCTTAAACGGCGCTCGGATGCAGAACGAGACGACCGCCGACATGATCTTCGACGTGCCGCGCCTCATCGAGTCCTGAGCGACAGTACCACGCTGGCGCAGGGGACTGTCATCCTGACCGGGACACCCTCCGGCGTGGGGATGGCCCGCAAGCCACCCATCTGGCTCAAGCCCGGTGACGTGACGGTGGAGATTGAGAAGATCGGTTCACTCACGAACCCGGTGATCGCCGAGCGCTGAGAGACGCGGGCGACCCCGAGCGAACTGCTTCGGTGTGCAAGATCGTTCTCACCGTGTCGCTCATCTTTTACGGGCGCGCGTCATGGAGGCCTGCGCCGGCAGCTCGCCTTGGGGGGACCGGGGACCGCCGGGCGATTTGAAAACGGGCACGGGACTTGCTGATAGTCTCGGACCATGGACAGACGAGCGACGGTATTGGTCCTGACTTTGGTCGGGGCTCTCCCCGCGGCGTGCGGCGGCGGCTCGGGCGAGCTCTTTCAGACCTCGATTCCCGGAAACACACCGCTCGGAACTCTGAGCGGCTCGCAGGCCACCGAGCTGTGCAACGACGAGACGAGGTTTGCGCAGCAGTCGTCGCTCGAGATGGACGCCTGCCACGAGGCGGCCTTCCTGACGGTGGCGCTCACGGCCAGCTTTTCGCCGGACATGACCGACGCGGAGCTGCAGGCGGCCTGCACGTCGGCCTACACGTCGTGCCTTCATCCCGACGGCGGAGCCGGCGCCACCCAGACCTGCATGGCCCCGCCCGCGAACTGCACGGCGACCGTCAGCCAGCTCGCGGCTTGCCTCGACGACGACGCGGCCGCCACGCGAGCGCTCGCCGCGCAGCTCCCCGACTGCGGCTCGATCACCCGCGCCAGCTTGACGGCGAACGACGGCGGCACCGCCAGCTCCGCGACCTCGTCACCGGCCAGCTGCCAGACCCTGCAGGAAAAGTGCTCCGGGGCCTCCGCCGCCGCGCAGTCGTTCGCCCAGTCATATTGCGCCCTCCTCGAACCATGCTGCGCGGCCAGTCATTCGTCGTCAGGGTGCGAAGATCTGGTCCTGGGCGCGGCGGGGTCGTACACGTTCGATCAGACCGCGGCGACCGCCTGCCTCGCCGCCCTGCAGGCGCGCCCGTCCGGGTCGGGGTTCTGTGCGGGGCTCGCCACGCTCTCCAGCAGCGCCAACGGGTTCGCCGTGATTCCGCAGTGCGCGAGCGTCTTTGGGTCCGCGAGCACCGGGACCGTGGCGGCGGGACAGCCCTGCACCATGGACGGCGACTGCGCGCCCGGTCCATCCGGCCCTGCCGCCTGCGAGCCCGACATCTTCTTGTCGACCGGGCCGAACGACGGCGGCAATTTCTGCGCTGTCATCACCACCAAGCTGTCCGATCCCTGCATCGGAACGGCGTCGCTGTCCCAAAGGAGCTTCGAGGGCGCGGGCAGTCCGGTCGGGTACACCTTCTGCGACCAGGACCAGGGATTGATCTGCTCATCGAGCTACGTCTGCGTGCCGATCGGGGGGCCCGGCGATCCCTGCGACGGCTCCGAGCAGTGCGACGGGATCAAGACCTATTGCGAGTTCGGCAGCGGCACCTGCCAGTCGCGTTTGGCGGCCGGGGCCGCCTGCACGAACGCGTACGGCGCCTGCATCGATGGCTCGGATTGCGATCCAACCACCTCCGTCTGCAAGGTGCTCGACGGCGCCGGCGCGGCCTGCTCGGCGAGCACGTTCCCTTCGAATTGTCTCGCCGGCTACTGCGGTAGCAACGGGACCTGCCCCGACCCACTCGCGGAAATCTGTTCCTAACGGAGCTCCGGCACGCTTGGCGCCGGGTCGTGCCGGGGCGCCGGGGCAGCGCCGTCCGCGGGCCCGGAGGGCGAGCGCCAGCATCGTCGCGCCGAACACGAGGAGCACGACTCCCCAGCCGAGGTCGACGTTGATTCCGAGACACTGCTACGCGT
>Ga0209863_10000175_pt1 | contig 40141 bp, 35 predicted proteins | sample OrgsoiDNA2013046_FD_185796 | JGI IMG/M metagenome (GOLD analysis project Ga0209863, IMG submission 185796) | Permafrost soil microbial communities from the Arctic, to analyse light accelerated degradation of dissolved organic matter (DOM) -... | ecosystem: Environmental > Terrestrial > Soil >...
AAAAGCAACACCTTCTAAAAGAGCAAAATGGCGCCTCTCTAAAACCTGAGACGCATACGCCCTCGTTTGCCCTTGACTTCCCCGTCGTTGTTATAGACGGGATGACAAACGGGGAAAAGGTTTTAAAAAATCTTGAAGGACTGCCCATACCCAAAGCGCCGAAGGCGCGACATAGCCCCCGCCCGTTCGCGAGGCGCGGTTTTCGAAGAAAAACGAGCTGAGGGATAAGGGCGGGATAAGCGAATGAAAGATGACTACCTCGCTGCCGCAGGCCCGGAGCGTAGCGACAGCAAGAACAACAAAATAACGGCCCGCGGGCTTTCCCCCGCAAGAACTCTGAATTTCCCCGATCTATCTATGAGCTCTGCCCTATGCCCGTCGAAACCCATGCCGCAAAAATATCTTTCTTTTTTCGTCGCCGTCACCGTGACCTTTTTGCCTGTCCAGAGGTTTAGCTCAATAGAAGCAGGCAGTAAGACGTAAAGCCGGTTCCCCGGGAGAGCGAACTTGAGCGTTGTGGCCAACAACATTACAGACGAGCGGCTGCTGATTGAAGCAGCCCAGCAGGACCCCAGCCGCTTTGCCGTGCTCTATGAGAACAATTTTCACCGCGTTTATGCCTATGTGGCGCGGCGTGTACAGGATCGCGGCGAAGTCGAGGACATTACCGCCGAGGTCTTCCATACCGCGCTGGCCAACCTTGGCCGCTTCCAGTGGCGGGGCGTCCCCTTTGCCGCATGGCTGTTGCGCATCGCCGCCAACGCCTTAGCTGATCGTTGGAAGAACGACCGGAAGGGTGGCAACACGCAGGCGTTATCCGACGATGCGTGGCCTGAGATCGAGCCGGGAACCGACGCCGACGTGGAACGCCACGCCATGCTCTTTCAACTGGTGGAGCGCCTGCCCCAGGACCAGCAACTGGTGGTGCAGCGGCGGTTCGTCGAGCAGAAGAGCGTCCGCGAGATTGCGGACGAACTCGGCAGGACGGAAGGCGCCATCAAGCAGTTACAGTTTCGCGCCCTGGAAACATTACGCAAAGAATTTATGACCGGCAGTTAAGAAACAAGAGAGACGTCAGGAAAGAAAGCTAAGGAGAAGATCATGAGCAACGTGGCGATGTATGAAGAACTTGAAGCAGGCATCAACGTGATGTTGATGGGCGACGGTACCCTCTGGCAGCCATCCGAGAAACAGCCGGGGGCTCAAAGTGATGTGCGCGAGATGCTGGCGATTGCCGTCGAGCTTCGCCGGATGCCGCGAGCAGACTTCAGAACGCGCCTGGCCACGGAACTGACATGGCAGGCTGCCGGCCGGCCAATCTCCCCGAAACGAACTTTCGCCCGAAAAGAAACCGCCGTCCTTCCTGCGGTGCTGGGCCATCTCATCCCGAGCGAACGCCGAAGCATGTTTCCGTCGCAGGGCCGCAGCATGGCCGCGTCCGTGGCGCTGCACGCGATGCTGGCATTTATCGCCTTGTTGAGCTTTGTCACATACAGGGCAACGAGAATCGTCCCGCTGCCAATAACTAATTCGATCGAACTCGCCGCATACAAACCTGCCCCCGGTATCACCGCCCCTTCTGGTGGCGGAGGCGGTGGCGATGCTTCCAAGACGCCCGCATCCACCGGCTCAGAGCCGCGATTCACCGACGAGCAAATCACGCCACCTGTGATCGTACTTCCCAATCAGCACGCAAAGCTGACTGTCGAACCGACCGTGGTTGCGCCGGAGATGAACCTGCCCAGGTCAGCACAGAACGGCGATCCGCTTTCCAAACTGATGATCGCTTCTAACGGCGTTGGTGTTCGTGGAGGAATAGGCTCCGGAGAAGGCGGCGGCATTGGGTCCGGTAACGGTAACGGGATTGGATTCGGCAATGGGGGCTGGGTTGGTGGCGGCATATTCCATGTGGGCAACGGCGTTACCGCGCCGCGAGCCATCTTTAGCCCTGAGCCGGAATATTCTGACGAAGCACGCAAAGCTAAATTCCAGGGCATAGTGGCGCTTTGGGCCGTAGTAGGTCCGGATGGCAAGCCCAAAGACCTGAGCGTAGCAAGATCACTTGGCATGGGTCTGGACGAAAAAGCCCTGGAGGCGGTGAAGACCTGGAAGTTTCAACCGGGCATGAAAGACGGACATCCGGTGGCCGTGCAGATCAGTATTGAAGTTAATTTTCACCTGTATTGAGCTTCTTGTTCGTCTCTTCCGCGAAACCGTTTCACAGCGTGTCTGGTGGTCAATCCAAGTAGGCTCCCGTGGCAGCGGGCGCGGCGCGTGATCGGCCGAGCCCTTGATCTTCCAAGGCCAATGTCGCTGGCGCTCCAAACCGCTGGAGGCTTTGACATTGCGCGATCAGCAAGAAGGCCAACTCTCGCGATCTACGTGCGCGGCGTCTTCTGTTGTCCAGCTTACCCAGCGCTTTCTCCCGTCGTTCCGCGTTGCGGAACTCGGGGGCGCACTGGGCTAACTTCTGACCGCGCCTACGGCGCTCTTTTTCTTTTCTGTCGCTTCGCTCCAGACTGCGTGAGTGCTTATCTAAGTGGCGACTGCAAGCGTGCACCAGTGTCTACGGACTCGGCACGCAAGTCGGCGTCGTCCTTATTCTCCAACCACAAGGCCGCGCCGCTCCAATATTCCCGTGAGAATGCCTTGTGGCCGCATCGTCACAATTTGCATTTTCGGGGTCCCTCTCTGCGCGCTCACCGCGAAGCGGCTCACGCTGCGCTCGGGATGACAGAGGGGAGAATTGGGATCGCCGAGAGCGCCGACATAGCGCGACATCGCCGGGATCGGAAAGGGAAAACCGAACACCTACCACGGAGGCACAGAGACGCGGAGAAAGGCGGGGACCGGGGAATCTGGTGATCTGGTGATTGAAAATCGGAAAACGTAATTCCGTGTTTACCAAGAACAACCCCAGGCACAAGGTCCCCCCCGGGGACGGCTAGGAGGCGGCTTCTTCTTTTCCGCCGCTCCGCTCCAAACCGCTTGAGATCATTCATGACAGAAAGTCAACGTGCTCCTGTGGCATCGGGCTCGGCACGCAAGTCGAGGCGTCTTCTGTTGTCGCTCCGCTGGTATTGTCGCTCCGCTGGCGCTGCGCTCCGGCCTCCGGCAGGAGGCAGGGTCTGCTGTCCAGCTTACCCAGCGCTTTCTCCCGTCGTTCCGCGCTGCGGAACTCGGGGACGCACTGGGCTAACTTCTGGCCGCGCCTACGGCGCTCTTCTTCTTTTCTGTCGCTTCGCTCCAAACCGCCTAAGCGCTTATCTAAGTGGCGACTGCAAGCGTGCACCGGTGTCTACGGACTCGGCACGCGACCCGGCCTCGCGCTGGGATCGCCGTGAACGCCGACATCGCGGGACCGGGAACAGCAACATTTTCACCACGGAGGCACGGAGACACGGAGAAAAGCCGGGACCAGGGCAAAAACTGACTGGCGACCAGCACGATAACATCTGGCATTATCTGGACGCCAATGGCATTTTCTGGAGAGCGGTGAAGATTAAACCAAAGTTTAGTTGATTCGGCGGATGAAGTGAGGCATAGTGAAAACAGGCTCCCAGGGGCTGGTGGTGGAAGTGGTGATCTTTGAAAACTAAAATAGCCATTAGCCATTGGCACTTAGCCATTAGCCAAACCCAAACCCGTCTTACCACTGATCAACACGGATAACACTGATCAGGAAAAATCGTTGAAGTCTACGCCAAATTGGGATGACTTGCGATCAGACCGAATGATCGCTGGGGGTGGGGGCCGGATGGGGCCGGGATGGCTTGGGATGAATTGGGATGAAACCCCGGGGGGGCAGAGGGGTAGGCGCGGAAAGCGCGCCTATCGCCGGGAGCGCCGTCATCGCGCGACATCGCCGGGATCGCGAAGGCAAAATCTGACCACTGATCAACACTGATGACACTGATCCGGAAAAACCGCTTACCGCGGATTAACGCGGATGGTCGCGGATCAGAAGACCAAAAATTGTTCGAGTCTGCGCCAAATTGGGATGACTGGGATCGGGTGGGATGAGACGGGAGGGAGGTCCTTCGCTTCGCTCAGGATTTCGCCTGCGGGCTCCCGCTTCGCTCACGCCCGCAAATCGGCTCAAGATGATTGGGATCGGGTGCGATGGATGGCGGGGGAGGGGATCCATCGGGTGATCGGGAAATCTGGTGATCGGGTGATCCGAAAATTTGAAAGCCCTACTGTCTTCCAAACACAATTCTTATTGATACTTTTGGACCACTTTCTGCACCCGGCAGCGCTCCTGTCGCATCTATTTCAGTAAGACCGAAATAAAAGACGATTCAGGAGGCGCAAAATGCAGATTAAGTTCGCGGATGGCACACAGATTGATGTAGCCGCCTCAGCGCTGGATGATTTTGTCCGGCATGACCTGAACTGGGCGGAGTACGTCCACGGTACCGCGGCGGCGAAATCTGACGCCGACACCACCGTTAAATTCGCCCCTCAGCGGGCCAAAAAGATTGCCAAAAATATTGTCCGTTGCCCGTCGGTACAGGGTTGTTGAGACTTCAGTTTTGTCGCTTCGCTCCAAACCGCCTTTAGCCGAGCTCTTGTGGTGAATGTCTGAACGCTCTTGTTGCAGCGGACTCGGCGCGCGAGTCGGCCTCGTCCTTTAGTATCGCGGTCATCGCACGACATCGCCGGAATCGGAAAAGCAAATCTGACCGCTGATCAACACTGATGACACTGATCGGAAAACCTTACCGCGGATTACTGCAGATGGCCGCGGATCAGGAATTGGAAACGAGAAACGAAAGCAGATCCCTCGACTTCGCTCTCGGGATGACAAGTCTTCAAGAGTGGTCAGGCGGCTGAAGGCTTAAATGCTTGAAACTCACGGCAAACGGGATGTCCCCTCTGTGGAACAACTGGACTAATTCGCCGCCTCTTGCGGAAATGAAATGGTTATCACAGTGCCGTGATGCTGCGGGTCTTGGGAGCTACGCACACGGATTTTGGCCTGATGGTTGGCCAGTATTTCACCACTTACCCATAAGCCAAGGCCGGTTCCGGTAGCCGTCTTGGTGGTAAAGAATGGCTCAAACATATGCCGGCGCGTCTCCCTCGTCATTCCGGCGCCGGTATCGGCGATGGTAATGCGGACCTGGTGCTGTCGGGTGGAATGACCGTGGCCTTCGCGGACACGCACAATGATTTTGCCGCCGCGTTTAGTTGCGTCCAGTGAATTGCTGAGAAGGTTGGCAATCACCTGGCGCAAGTCGCCTTCCAGTGCGCGAATTGTTTTCTCCGTCTGATATTGCCGCTGGATAGTCACGCCTGCGTTGGCGATTCGTCCTTGAAAGAGCGTGAGTGCGCTTTCCGCCACTTCCTGCAGAGAAACCTCCGTAGCGTTGTCGGGCTGGCGATGAAAACGCAGGGTCTGCGTGGCAATGGCCGTTACACGGTGCAGTTCATGCTGCGCCATATCAAGATATTTTTTTGCCAGCTCTGAGATAGGCTCATAGGCCATGAGGAAGAGAAGGTTGGTGATGGCTTCCAGAGGATTGTTGATCTCATGCGCGATGCTTGACGCCAGACGGCCCACGGCTGCCAGCTTCTCCGTGTTGAGCAACGCCTGTTCAGCGCGTACACGCTCGGTTACATCTACGCCGAGCACGATAATTCCTGAAATGCCGCCATCCGGCTCGCGCATGGCCTGAAAAGCGAAATCAAGAAACCGGCGCTCCAATGGCTGGTCACTGCTGCGTTGAAGGTCGATCGGATAACTATGCGCAATGAACGGTTCACCAGTCTGGTAAACGCGGTCAAGAATCCCGATGAATCCCTGCGACTCAGCTTCAGGCACCGCGTCAATCACCGCTTTGCCGATCACATCTCGTTTGCCAATCACGTCAGCATACGGAGGATTGTGGAGTTCGAAGACGTGCGTGGGACCACGCAGAACAGCAAGAAAGGCCGGCGCCTGCTGGAACATGTTCAACAATCTGGAACGTTCCGTGCGCAATGCCGCGTCAGCCAGCACGCGGCCTGTAGTTTCAGAACATGTAACCAGAGTTCCGCGGATTGCGCCCTGCGCGTCGCGCACCGGACTATAGCTATAGGTCCAGTACACATCTTCCAGTTTGCCATCGCGATAGATGGGAACCAGCGCGTCCTCGTACCAGGTGGATTCCCCACGCGTCATCACGCCTTCAATTTGCGGGCCGATGATAGGCCAGATCTCGGGCCAGCATTCGCGGCCTCGTTGTCCCACGGCTTTAGGATGTTTGTCTGAGCGAATACTTGGACGATAGCCATCGTTGTAAAACTGGATGAGATCGTCTCCCCACCACAAGAACATTGGGTGGCGAGTGGCCAACATGGTGTTGACCATAATGAGCAGGACTTCCGGCCAGGTATCAATCGGGCCGAGCGGAGTCTGGCTCCAGTCAAAGGCGCGAATGAGATCGGCCATCTCGCCTGACCCGAAGATTTTTATGATCGGCTTGATTGCCGGAATACTCATAGGTCCGAATTCATCGCTTGTGGTTCAATGTTCAATGTTCAATGCTCACTTCGCGCGAGAGGTGCGCGCGACGAACGGGTAAAAGTTTAGCAAAGTGCCTTCGCCCAACATATATTAACTTGGATGGGCCCTCAGCCTGCTGTTAAGAGGCTCCGAATAGAACTTTGCTACAACGTACCCGAGCATACCAGTCAGGGCTGTTATCCCTGCAAACCACAACGGCGCGGCGTTGATTGGCTGCCGCAGATCGTAAAAGATCCGCATCAACGGCCAGACAACGAGCATATGCGTGAGATAGACCTCATAACTATTGCGCCCGAACCAGCGAAACACGCCGTTAACTGCGTAAGGACGAGCGTTGCCGCCATCAAAGCGTTGTTGCATGGCAATAAGCATGAGAGCGGTACCGAATTCCAGCAGGGTGACGTTGAGTCCGGCTTGAGGCAATCCCAACGACCAGGTTGTGCGCCTGAAAACAACAATTAAGATGCAGAATCCGGCCCCCAGGACATGGAAAACCCGCAATAAATTAGGCCGTAAACGCAATTTACGGGCAAAAATAGCGGCCATGCAGCCCAAGGCAATACCATCCATGCAGGCAAGATAGCCGTAATCCTGCCAGAGTTCATTGTGAGTCAGGGTTGTTCGCGCAAATGGCCCGATGATCACGAAACAGGCAAGCACCGCGATAAAAACATTCAGCCGGCGTGTATAGCGGCAGACCAACGGGAAGAAGACATAAAACATTTCTTCCACAGAAAGTGACCAGAGAACGTCCCAGGCGGCGGGAAGATATCCGCGGTGCGCTTCCAGCCAGTTCACATGAAAAGTAAGCGCGGCCAGCAGTGCGCGCGGCAATGTGGAGCGCTGCGGGTTGATTACAAATCCATAGCGATGCGTGAGATGAAGAACACTCAGGATAACCAGCAGCGTAAAAAGCAAAGGTACGATACGCGCGAACCGCATGCGGTAAAACTGCCCCATGTTGATCTGCGCTGGAGTTCCCCAACGCTTGAGTGACCACGTGGTGATAAGAAAGCCGGATATGACAAAGAAAACGGTCACGCCATATGCGCCATCCCAGAACAGCAACCGGTTGATGGCGGGTGACAGCATGGCCCCGAATGCGCTGTTCTTAAACGGAATCCGCAGATTGATGTGGTGCAGGACGACGGCGATGATGCAGAGCCCGCGCAGAACATCAATGGCCGGTACGCGCTGTCCTGCGGAGGGCGGGAGCTGTGGGATGGTGGATTCTGGAGTTTGCGTGGCAGCGAGAGACATGCAGTGGACATAATAAAGGAGGCGCGAGTTCGATATTGGTTGAGGGCCTGCGCAGGACTATAATCGCCGCCGATGAAGCCCTTCAACTTTTTACCGTCGCTAAAAATGATCGTCTCTTTTACGTGCGCTATCCTGATCGGCCAGATGATTGCCGCGCCTTCGGCCCGAGCGCAAGGCGTCCAGCTGGGAGCAACCGCCACACCGGCCGACAAGCCGAAGTATCCAAACTATCCCAGCGAAACGCCTGCTGAGTTGAAGCCGGCGACTTCATCGTTTGATCATGAGCGCCGTGAAGTGATGATCGCCATGCGCGACGGCGTGAAGCTGCACACGGTGATTCTTGTGCCGCGCTCAGCCACCAAGGCAAAGCCCGCGCCAATCCTGCTAACGCGCACTCCTTACGGCGCTGATGAACTTACCACGCATGTGCCGAGCTCGAATCTGGCGGCGAATTTGTATGGCTACGACAACGCAACGGACGTAATCGTGGACGGCGGATACATTCGCGTAGTGCAGGACGTGCGCGGCAAATACGAGTCAGAAGGCGACTATGTAATGAATCGTCCGCTGCGCGGCCCGCTCAATCCCACTCCCGTGGACCACTCCACTGATACTTATGACACGATTGACTGGCTGGTAAAGAACATTCCGGAATGCAACGGTCGGGTGGGCATTCTGGGCATTTCCTACGATGGCTTTTTACCGCTGATGGCGCTGGTGAATCCGCATCCGGCTTTGAAGGTTTCTGTGCCCATGAATCCCATGGTGGATGGCTGGCGCGGGGATGACTGGTTCCACAACGGCGCTTTTCGCGCTATGAACCTGCCTTATATCTACGAGCAGGTAGGCACGCGGAAGAATGAAGCCAAGTGGTGGAGTGACCACTATGACGATTACGATCTCTATCTGCAAGGCGGCTCAGCCGGCGAACTGGCACGCCAGCATGGCGAAGAGCAGATGGGATTCTGGCGCAAGGTCCTCGAGCATCCCAGCTATGACTCGTTCTGGAAGGAGCAGGCCGTGGACAGAATTCTTGCCGCACAGCCGCTGAAAGTCCCCGTGATGCTGGTGGACAGCCTGTGGGACCAGGAAGATATCTACGGCGCCATGGCTGTGTACAAGGCCATTAAGCCAAAAGATTCGGCGAACGATAAAGTCTTTCTCGTGATCGGCCCATGGCATCACGGACAGGAGATAGAAGACGCCAGCACGCTGGGTGCACTCAAGTTCGGTAGTGCGACTGGAACTTATTTCCGCCAGCAAATCTTGAGACCGTTTCTGGATCACTACCTGAAAGACGACAACACAAAGCAGGTTGCACCTGTTTCAGCGTTTGAAACCGGAACCAACACCTGGCGTTCATACACCAGTTGGCCTCCCACGGACAATGCTTCCTGTGCACACTGCGCCACCAGGGCCACGCCGCTATACCTGCACGCGGGTGGAAAGCTTAGCTTCAACGCTCCACAATCAGGCGCTGCGAAAACAACTGATGCAAAACCCACCCAGCCGTATCTCTCCCCGTTGCAATCTTCAGCGCCCGGTGCAGCGACCGGGGCGGAATCATCCGGCTACACCGAATATGTTTCCGATCCGGCCAAGCCTGTTCCCTTCCGCTCACGGCCTATTCGTCCTGTGGGATATGACGTGGATAAAGGTTACACGTGGGCGTTGTGGCTGGTGGACGATCAGCGGGAAGCCTCGGGACGTCCGGATGTCGCGGTGTTCACTTCAGACGTGCTCACCTCAGCGGTGAAGATCAGCGGACAGCCGATCGCCAATCTTGTGGCTTCCACCAGTGGCACGGATTCAGACTGGGTGGTAAAAGTCATTGACGTGTACCCGGAAGAAGTTGCGGAACAACCGCAGATGGGCGGCTATCAACTCATGATCTCAGCCGACATTTTCCGCGGACGCTATCGTGAAAGCCTGGAGACGCCAAAGGCCATCGCAGCCAATATGCCGCTGGTCTATCGCTTTGAGCTGCCCACCGCCAACCACGTTTTTCTTCCGGGACACAAAATCATGGTGCAGGTACAGTCAAGCTGGTTCCCGCTCTATGATCGCAACCCGCAGACCTTTGTGCCGAATATTTTCTGGGCTAAACCTGGAGACTATCGCAAGGCGACACAAAGGATCTTTCACAATGGCGCAGGTGAGGCAAGCTTTATTGAGTTGCCGCTGGTGGAAGCGTCAAAACCTTAACCACCAAGGTCACAAAGGAACACAAAGGAGAGAAGTAGAAATTGATTTTGATGGTTAAGAGACGGTAGTTCGCGTGATTCGCGGCTAAACGATTTTCCCCCAATTGCGGTGAGTGAAAAGAGTTGGGCAGCCAAAGATCATTCCTCAGCTGCCCGTTATAAATGCTTATTTGGAATCGCCGTCGTGATCTTTGTCCGCCGCGGCGGCCTTCTGGGCCTGCGCGCTGATCTTAACTGTATCTTGCGGAACCTGAGCCGCCTGCTTCTGCGCTGGCGCCTGTTTCACTGGTTTTGCATGATGTTGGGCATGCGAAACCTGCGCATTTCCGGAAACTGGAGTTGTCATGTTTGATTCCCTCCCAGCACCTATCGGCGGAGTGAGAGGAAACTTCAGCTCAAGGCCGCACCGCGAACAGGAGCGGGATTGCCGACGTTATTCTTCAGTCCAGAGAACCGGAGATTGGCCAGAAGGGAAACACTTGACAATTTGATGACCACAAACGCATCAGGATTGCCTTTACTCGGCATGTCAGCAGCAATTTAACGATTTATTCTCGTGCATACGCGAGAGCCCCACTAGCTCCATTGGTTTCAGAGATAGTTGGGCTCCCTCTAAACTACCGATCCAGTGCCGCCATCGCCTGTTCCGGATAGCGCGCACCAGAAGCCGCGCCGTGCGGAGCCGCTTCATTGATACGAGCCAGTTCCTGCGGCGTGAGTTTGATATCAACAGCAGCAAGGTTCTGTTCAAGGTATTTGCGACGTTTGGTGCCAGGGATAGGCGCAATATCGTCGCCCTGAGCAAGCACCCACGCAAGCGCAAGTTGCGCTGCGTTGGCTTTTTTCTCGGCCGCAATTTCCGTAATTCTTGCCACCAGATCGAGATTTTTCTGGAAATTCTCTCCCTGAAAACGGGGCGAGTGGCGACGGAAATCGTCCTGCGCCAGGTCTTCAAACTTCTTAAACTGTCCGGCGAGAAATCCACGCCCAAGAGGACTGTAAGGCACAAAGCCAATGCCAAGCTCGCGGAGCGTGGGAATGATTTCGTCTTCCGGCTCCCGCTCCCACAACGAGTATTCACTTTGCAATGCCGAGATCGGATGCACCTTGTGGGCTCGGCGGATCGTTTTGGGCGACGCCTCGGAAAGTCCCAGATAGCGAACCTTTCCTTGCTTCACCAGCTCAGCCATGGCGCCAACCGTGTCTTCAATCGGAACTTTCTTGTCAACGCGATGCTGGTAATAGAGATCAATCACATCAACGCCCAGGCGCTTCAGGCTTGCCTCACAGGCTGAGCGCACATAGTCAGGATGCCCGTTCACGCCGAGAAACTCACCCTTCGGCCCGCGAACGTTGCCGAACTTGGTGGCAAGAACAACCTTATCGCGACGGTCCTTAATAGCTCGCCCCACCAGTTCTTCATTCTTGCCAGAGCCGTACATATCTGCCGTATCAAGAAAGTTGCAGCCCAATTCTATGGCACGGTGAATGGTGGCGACGGATTCTTCATCGTCGCGTCCGCTATAGAACTCTGACATTCCCATGCAGCCGAGTCCGATGGCTGAAACCACGAGACCTTGTTTCCCTAATTTTCTTTGAGCAATCATAGTCATCAGATGTTAAGGCAATGCCATGAGATTCGGAACATCCCGACAATCATTTCCTGGGCTTTGTGCCGCGCTGAGAGCGCGTTTGAGCAACACTGAATTCTAGCCATTACGCCAGGGTTTGGCGGACATTTCAAATTGGCCGGCGAGGTGATCAACGCCCACGATCCGGCAGCTCAGCTCAAAGCCTGGAGAAGAGGGGGGCGAACGGATATTTAGCGCCAGGCTCGATCATGCGCCTTTCAGGTTCTCACGGTCCACCAGCCTGCGGATGGCTGGAATGATGTCGTTGATTTGTTCAGGTGACACTGGGATTGCTCCTGCGATCTCCGGTTCCCCTTCGCACATTTCAACCACCGGCGCGTGTGGGCAATCAGCGTGGAGCATGCGACCGATCGCTTTCTTGACCTTGGGCTGTATTTCGGATTCCACCAGTGCAACATCAAAATTTCCGGAAGAGCAAAGCTCTTTCAACTCCTTGAAGTCAGACGCGACGACCACTGCAAAGGAATTTTGTTCCAATAAGCGCTGCGTTCTTTCAGCGATTTCATCTCTGAATGTAATGGACAGAACAGTGCAGCGCACGAAGTCGGCTCCTCCCCGAGCCACAATCGAGTGTGTTTAGCAATCGTATTAATTTGTTTAGGTGCGGTTAAGACACGGAAGGGTGCCAATGTATCAGGAAGCGGTACGCCGATTCTCGAAGACGCGGCGACAAGGAAGAACCCCTTAACCACGAAAGCTTAATCCATTGAGGACACGAAGAATCAACAAGGGAATTTTGATTCTCTTTGTGTGTCCTTCGTGGCCTTGTGTTGTTAACCTCAGTCGCTAGTTTGTGAAACGCACTTCCTAGGCGTGGACCGTCTGGTACGCCTCGTACGTGCCCTTAAAGTCTTCAATCTTTTCGTGATCAAAGTGCCAGATGCGTGTGGCGACCTCATCGATCAGGTCGTGATCGTGAGTCACCAGCAGCACTGTTCCCTGGTAGCGCTGCAAGGCAATGTTCAACGCGTTGATAGATTCAAGATCAAGGTGGTTGGTGGGCTCGTCAAAAACCAGAACGTTCGGCTTCATCAACATCAGCTTGCAGAACAGCACGCGTGCTGCTTCGCCACCGGAAAGGACTTCCGTCCGCTTGAGAGCATCGTCTTTCTGGAAGAGCATCTGTCCCAGCAAGCCACGGAGTTCTTCGTTGGAGACGCTGGGATCAAACTGGCGCAGCCAGTCCATGATCGTGAGCCCGGGCTCGATCAGAGTTCTGTGGTCCTGAGGAAAGTAGCCGACGTTGGCTTCATGGCCGAACAGTACTTTGCCTTCATCAATGAGTGGACCATCATACAGGCTGGTCTGGCGAAGTTCGGATTCCGGCGTATTCGGTGAGCTGGCCAGCAAAGCGTTGAGCAGTGTTGTCTTGCCCACACCGTTACGGCCCATGAGCCCAATCTTTTCTCCGCGCAGCACGCTGGCGGTGAAGCCGCTGATCACCTGCTTATCACCATACGCCTTGGAAACGCCTTCAATTTCCAGGACGTGCTTACCCGACGGACGCTTCTGTTCGAACTTGAGGAACGGGCGGGCGATGTTGGATCGCGCCAGATCTGTGACTTGAAGCCGCTCAACTTCTTTTCTGCGCGACTGGACCTGGCTGGAACGGGTACCGGCCGAAAAGCGCGCGATGAACTCAGTCAACTGCGCAATCTTCTTTTCACGCTGGGCGTTCTGCGATTCAATCTGCGAACGCACCTGCGTCTTGGCCATGACCATATCGTCATAACCACCGGTATAAGTAATGATAGTTTCGTAATCGATGTCCGCAATGTGCGTGCAGACGCTGTTCAGGAAGTGGCGATCATGTGAGATGGTGATCAGCACACCGTCATAGCGGCCGAGAAAATCCTGGAGCCAGTGGATGGAATCAAGATCAAGGTGGTTCGTAGGTTCGTCCAACAGCAGCGCCTGCGGATGCCCAAACAAAGCCTGTGCCAGCAGCACGCGGACTTTCTGTCCGCCTTGCAGCTCACTCATCTTGCGCTCATGAACATCGTCAGGTATGTCGAGACCTTGCAACAGGATGGCTGCGTCACTTTCCGCGCTGTAACCATCCTCTTCGCCAACCACGCCCTCAAGCTCGCCCAGACGCATGCCGTCTTCATTGGACATCTCCGGCTTCTCGTAAATATGGTCGCGCTCCTGCATGGCGGCCCACAGGCGTTTGTTGCCCATGATGACGGTATCGATGACGCGGAAAGCGTCAAAGGCAAACTGGTCCTGGCTGAGCACGCTGAGCTTGCGCGGGCGCACCACGCTGCCTTTCTGCGGCTCAAGTTCGCCGGAAAGCAGGTTCATGAACGTGGTTTTCCCTGCGCCGTTGGGGCCAGTAAGACCGTAACGCTTCCCCGGCGTAAATGCCGTGGATACTTCTTCAAACAAAATTTTTGCGCCGTAGCGCATGGATACATTGCTGACGGATATCATTATTCTTAGGCACGCCACGGGTGCAAACCGCCAGCAGCCTTCCCTTATCTTAAAATTGTTCGCTTTCGGCGACTGCGCGCGTGTTTGCACAAACACGCTTCCCTGGCCATGCGATTTTCGAATGCTAAGGCAGCGCCGCTGTGCGCGATGGTCGGCATGGCGGCTTACTCGAAGAAACTCAGGCGGGATCCGCAGTAGTATTGATTTTATCATGGTTATTTTCTGCCCTGGAATCATCAGGACTGGAGTAGCGGGCGGGCTGAAAAACTGGCCTGCGAGAAAGCGTCAGCGTCTATGGCAAGGCGCTAAATCAGGAGCCTTTGCTATGCCCCATGAAGCCGGAAACACTGTTTCACGTCCAATTCTCACTTCGACCGCCGCGCAACTGTTCGTTGCCGACATCCAGGCCTCCTGTGATTTCTATACTCATAAGCTTGGCTTCGTCGTCGACTTTATTTATGGCGCTCCGCCACACTACGGGCAGGTGAGCCGAGACCATGCCCGCCTTGCTCTGAGGGTGGTGGGCGAACCCGTGTTCGCCGGCGATATCCGGGAGCGTGAACATCTGCTTTCCGCTTCGCTCACCGTCGGCACGAAAGACGAGATAAAACAACTTTTCGTGGCTTACCAGGCGGCGGGGGTGCAGTTTCATCAAACGCTGAAGAATGAGACCTGGGGCGCCAGGACATTCATCGTCGCTGATCCTGACGGAAATCTAATTTTATTTGCCGGTCCGGCTGAATAAAGTGGCAGGCAGCATAGCGGGCAACAGAGTCACTTGCTGCCTGTTTCCTGCGGCACCTTCATAATCACGATCTTGTATTCGGCGTTGACGTAGGCTAACAGGCTTCCGTCGCCGGAAAAAGCAATACTGTTATCGGAGTCATAAAATCCAGAAGCTTCGGCACGGGAGTGCCAAATGTTCTTGTACAGCCTTTGGCCAGTAACGGTGGAGAATACCTGAATGATTTTACGGTCGTAAGTTATGCCTGCGCCGTCGCTCAAGTAATCGTCCAGAAAATAGCGGAGGTGCCCAAGGCCACTTTGCCAGATCCAGGTCACAGCAAAGCGCGTCCCCGAACGATCAAAGACGACATACGCATCCTCCGGCATCCCTTTTAGGTCAAACTGGAACTTCTCCTTGCCTTGTAGATCCAGAACGCGAGCGTTCTTTGACAAATCTGATCCAGTGGCCGCGATCAGGACACGTTCGGGAGCAACAAACCTGATGATCGTTTTTTCAGACAGGCAGCGTTCACAAATAGAAACTTCCGGCTGGCCCGGCCGGTCAATATCGATCCCTCCCGAGCCATTTCGGCGCAACAAAGCTTGATTCCAGGCAACGGGGATATCAGCGCGCCGTGAAGACACCCAGGAAAGTTCCTCTAACTGGGGGCAGGCGGCTGCCCGGGCCTCGTCCAGATTTTGCGTCTCGGCTTTGAAGATATCAACAGACACTTCCTCGCGTTTGTTCACGTCAAAGACGTGTGCAGCCCCAGACAGGGGCAATACAGGGCGAACTAAATCCTGAGGTTTAAGGAATGTCCGATCAACACTCGCCTTCAGCATGTCATGACAGAAATCAGAACTCGGCTCAACCACCAGGTACTTTCCCTGGAACCACACGCGATGCGGATAGAAAGAACCTTTCATATAGGGCCGAAGATCGACCTCCCACACATGATCTTCTGCCGCTGCGGACATCGCGGCCACCAGCAGAAAAATGACAAATAATGCTCCCCGTTTCGGCATGTTGAACAGGTTAGAGTTCCGGTCGCACCAGTCACAAGCGACAAGCAACGGCGCGCATCGGGTGTCATGGAATGTCGTGCGCAGAGGCACACCAGAAACGCCAGGGGAAATCATCCGGCGGAGGAGGAACGCGCTCATAGGCGATCGAAGCGCCCGCGAAACCCCGATCCCGGCGATGTCGCGCGATGACGGCGATCCTCGGCGATCTTTGGTGTCTAATAACGGCGAAACCATTTAGCATCACGAGCGTCTATTAAGCTCGTTAGGGATGGGATCCCACGCTTTTGCTCTGGATTGAAAGTCAAAATGCCCAAGGAGCCGGCCATGAAAGTTGTTGCTCTTCTGATTCTCACGCTCGTCGCATCAACCGCAGTTCTTGCCCAGGCGCCACCCGAAGGCATCTGGATGGGCTATGACGGTGAGTGGAAACATGTCACCCAGCAGCTTGTTTCGCTCGCGGAAGCGACGCCAGCGGACAAGTTTGCCTTCCGCCCCACTCCAGATGTGCGCTCAACGTCCGAAGTATACATGCACCTAGCCATCGCCAACTTCTATCTCTTGAGCCAGGCAGATCCTTCAGTCAAATTTCCCGATGCTTTCAAAGGCATGAGTCCGGACAAGGCGGAGAAGTCAGTTACAAGCAAGGCGGATGTGATCAAGTGGCTCAAGCAGTCCATGGACGTAGTGAAGACGGCGCACGAATCGGCCAAGCCTGCTGATCTGTCCCGGAAAGTTCATATCGCCGATCGTGACACCAACGCCGACGGCATGTACCTGCGCATCATTGTCCACGCCAATGAACACATGGGACAACTGATTGCCTACGCGAGAATGAGCGGCGTGATCCCGCCGTGGAGCAAGTAGGGGTGATCGCCCGCCATCTTGGTATATTCACAAGCTAAACTTGCAAGGTAAACTTGCAAGTTTTACTGTTATTCGGCTACAATCAAGACATGCTGGGGAAGAGCTTTGAAGACAGCGTGGCCGAATTTACCCAGTCACTGGGCATGCTGGTACGCCGTGTACGCGCCGCAGCGGCAGGGCATGAGCTGTCATTGACGGAATCTTCCGTGCTGGCCCGCCTCTTTCGCGATGGGCCGGCAACCACCGCAGACCTCGCACGCGCAGAGAACATCAAGCCACAATCCATGGGCGCCACTATTGCCGCGCTGGAAGAGCGAGGACTGGTTACGCGCAAGCCACATCCCACCGACGGCCGACAAATGAACATTGAGCTCGCTACCAAAGGAGTGGCGGTGAGAAATAGTGCTCGCGACGCCAAGCGAATGTGGCTGGCGCATGCCATGAAGCACTTGAGTGAGAAGGAGCGCGAAACATTGTTCAAAGCCAGCGAGATCATGCAGAGACTGGCAGCCAGTGACATTCTAAGAAGTGACGAAAAGCTATAAGGGAGACCAGTAGAAAACCCATGGGTTTTGAAGTAAACAATAGCAGAGCAGCAGGAATCGGCGAGACATCAGGAGCGCGCCTGCCTGCGCTGGCGCAAAAGTCCCGTTCAAAATTCGCCATGTCATCCCGTGTTGCTTCCCTTTCGCACGCGTGGAGCGCGCTGCGGCATAAAAACTTCCGGCTGTTCTTCTTCGGGCAGGGCATCTCCGTCATTGGCACCTGGATGACGCGGCTGGCAACAAGCTGGCTGGTTTACCGTCTTACACATTCTGCGCTCTTGCTGGGCGTGGTGAGTTTTGCTGGGCAGATTCTTTCCTTCTTGTTGGGTCCCTTTGCGGGTGTTTGGGTGGAACGTCTCAATCGCCGCAAGCTGCTCGTCTGGACGCAAGCGCTGGCATGCGTGCAGTCACTGGCCCTCGCCGCACTTACACTCACACACAGGATCAACCTCTGGGAGATCGTCGCTCTCAGCGCTTTTCAGGGACTCATCAACGCGTTCGATATGCCTGGTCGCCAGTCATTCCTTGTGCAGATGGTGGAAGACCGCGGTGACCTGAGCAACGCCATCGCCATTAACTCGACCATGGTGAACGGCGCTCGCCTTGTGGGTCCGGCGATTGCCGGAATGGTGATCGCTGCGGTCGGCGAGGGCTGGTGTTTTCTGCTGGACGGCGTGAGTTACTTTGCCGTGATCGCCTCCTTACTGATGATGAAGGTAAAGACACTGCCCGTGGAGAGACGCGCAACACGCATGCTGGAACAGGTTCGTGAAGGCTGGGACTATGTGCGCACGTTCCGCCCCATACGCAGCATCCTTCTCTTGTTCGCGCTGATGAGCCTGATGGGCTGGCCTTATTCCGTATTGATGCCCGTTTTCGCCGGACAAGTGCTGCATGGCGGTCCGCACACGCTGGGCTGGCTGACGGGCGCTTCCGGCGTCGGAGCGCTGGTGTCTGCGCTGTCACTGGCCTTTCGCAAATCAGTCGTTGGACTCACACGCATGCTGCGCGTGGCATCGGCCATTCTCGGCGTCGGCCTGATCCTGTTTGGGCTCTCTCACACCCTGTGGCTTTCACTGGTGCTGATGCTGTTTGTCGGTTTCGGATTAATGCAGTGCGCCTCTGCCAGCAACACCGTCATACAGTCTCTGGTGGATGAAGACAAGCGCGGCCGCGTAATGAGCTATTACACCATGGCATTCTTCGGCGCCGCTCCGTTCGGCAGCCTCATGGCCGGCGTGCTGGCCCATTTGTTCGGCGCACCACACACCGTGATTTTCACCGGGGCCTTTTGCGTGGCGGGATCCATCTGGTTCTCACTGGAGTTACCGAAACTCCGAGTAGTCATGCGTCCGATTTATCAGGAGATGGGCTTGCTCCCGGTGCCCAAGGTTGAACTGGTGCCGGAGCCGAACGATCCGGTGACTTAGATATTTTCCGCTATTGTCATTTACCCGCTGACCCAAGATATTCCGCCAGCGCATCCTTCCAATGTCGCGGTAGAGAAATACCGGCGTCAGCCAGTGCCTTCATTTCCATCACTGCGTATCTTGGACGCGGCCCTTTTCGCTTCATTTCAGCCAGCGGCTTGCCAATAATATTGTCAGACGGGAGATGCGCCAGTTCAGCAGCGTAGCGTGCCAGCTCCAGACGAGTACATTCGCCCTGATTGCAGAGGTGAAACGTTCCGTAATGTCCGCTCTCAATGACCTCGAGAATTTTGCTGGCGGCATCCAGCGTATTTGTGGCCGAGCCAAGTTGGTCAGAGGCAACGGTGAAAGGACTTCCCTCCCGCAGTAGACGAAGCCCTTTATCAACAAAATTTTCTTTCCCCGGCCCAAACAGTACTGAGACACGGAAAATCCAGTGCCGGTCGAGCGCCTTAACTGCTTCTTCCGCCAGCAGCTTGGTCTTCCCATATACGGAAATGGGAGCTACCGGATCGGTTTCTTTCCGCGGAGTGGTTGACGCGCCGTCAAACACCGAGTCCGTGGAGATGTGAGCCACGGCAAATGAGAGTTCGCGGGCAACATTAACGACATTGCGGGTGGCGAGTACGTTGGCAGCAAAGGCGCGCTCTGGTTCGCTTTCGCATACATCAGGATCAGGCAATCCGGCAGTGTGCACCACAACATCAGGCTTCTCAGATATCAATGCGCGACGAAGCGCGGCAACGTCAGTTAGGTCGGCGGTAGCCCGCGTCATGGGAAACACTTCATGTTGCGCCGACATTATCCGAATCAGACCGTGACCGAATAGACCGTTTGCACCCGTGATGGCAATCTTCATGCATCCTGCCTTAGGAGAGAGATCCTTCCCTGCGAACATACGAGCTTAACTGATCGCGGCCGCTCTTTGGGTCATGCCAATGATGAGCACATGCCAGTGCGCAGAGTCCGCCAGAAAAGCACCTCTGACTAAAGAGATTGGGAAAGAGGAAATGAATAGAGAAGGAATGAAGCTGAACGAGACGTTAGTCCAGTTCCTGTAAGCCGCGCGTTTTTCTGAAGACGGTTATGCTTCCAATCAAGGCCAGAGTGCACATTCCCGCCAGAGCGTGTCCCGGGGTCATCATTTTTGTCAGTGATCCGGCGATGAAGCTGCCGATGGGCGGCAGGCCGAGGAAGGCAGTGGAGTAGATGCTCATCACGCGTCCGCGCATGCAGTCAGTGGCCTCATGCTGCAACAGCGTGTTGATGGTTGCGGCCATCATGATCATGAAGTAGCCGGTGGCGGCCAGCAGGATTCCTGAGATCAGGAAGCTGCGTGAGAAAGTAAAAAGAATGATGGAAATAAAGAAAGCCGCCGCCATGCGCACAACAAAACTGCCGCGCTGGCGCAGCTTGCCCACCCAGGCCAGGGTGATGGCCGCAAGAAATGCGCCCAGTCCGGTGCAGGCCATCAGCAAGCCCAGACCGCGCGAGTCGGTATGCAGTACATCGCGCGCAAAGAAAGGAACAAAGGTCAGGAACGGCACAGCCAGCAGGCTGGTAATTCCGGTGATCATGACCAGCGGTCGCATGATCGGATTTTCTTTTACGTAGGCAAATCCCTGCTTCAGCTTGTCCCACAGGTGGCCTTCCGCCGGCGCTTCACGCTCGGGATAACGCATGCGGCTGAGTGCGAAAAGCACAGCTAGAAAGCTGAGTCCGTTGATAAAGAAATTTCCTGCTACACCCACCGCGGCCATCGCCAGACCACCCAGTGTGGGTCCGATGATGCGAGACATATTGAACTGCGCCGAATTTAGCGCGATGGCGTTGTCCAGGTCCTCGCGTGGAATCAGCCTTGGCACCAGTGCCTGGTAGCTGGGAGTGTTCAGAGACATTGCGATGCCCGTCCCCAGCGCCAGCCAGACGATCTCATGCACGTTGATCACTTTGAAGTGCGCCATGGCTGACATGGCAAAGGCGAAGGTCATGAGCGCGGATTGCGTCCACATGAGCATCTTGCGGTTGTCCACGTGGTCGGCAATCACGCCGCCGATCAGCGCAAAGAAGAGGATAGGAATGGAAGACGCAAAACCGACGACGCCCAGCCAGAAAGCGGAGTTGGTGAGCTGCAACACCAGCCAGCCCTGGGCCACGTTCTGCATCCAGGTGCCAATGTTCGATAAAAAGTTTCCCGCCCAGAAGAGTCGGAAATCCTTGTGGCGCAGCGCGGATGCCATGCGCTTGAGGCTGGGAGGATGACTAGCCTCGGCTGCCGCCGGCAGCATGACGGAAGCTGACTTGTGTGCCGTGGCTTTGGCCGAAGCAGCGGCGGTGGAAATCATTCTGACAGATCTTGTTCTTGCATACCTGGCGCGGACCACGGTCCGGTGTGCCACTTTTCTGGCTGCAGCGCGCTTACGGCCGCTGATGTTTTTCGGAACAGAAGCCGGCAATGCTGCGGGTGCCAGTGCAGATGACTGAAAAACATCCGGCAACAAACCCACCTGCGGAACGCCAGCCGTCCCGGCTACAACCGCACCGTCGAATTGACTGCCCTGTAACCCAGACAAAGTTTGTTCTCCGCTGATTCGGATAAACTCTTGTCTTAGTGTAAGCTCAATCGTTTTCCCCGCGTTGTTACCTTGGTATGGAGACTTGCTGGAACATGTACAAAACTTTTCGTATTACGGTTCTTTTTTCAACTCTTGCTCTTTCGCTCGTGCTGACAACCACCTTTGCCCAGCAAGCACCCAAATTGCCCCCTGTGCCTGCGCCGGCTGCCGTTTCACCGGACTCTCCAGCGCAAAGCCGAGTGTTCGGCTTCCGCGATTTTAAGGAGCAGTACCAGATTGATCAGAAATTCCTGGCCGTGCCGGACCCCAAGCGGGCTGAGCAACATTTGAAGATCCTCACCGCGCTGCCGCACATTGCCGGATCAGTGGAAGACCACAACACCGCTGAATATGTCCTCAAGCAGTTCCACGTGGCCGGCTTGCAATCAGAGATGGTGGAGTACCGCGTTTGGATGAACCGTCCGTTGGAAATCAGCGTGAGCGTGACTGCCCCAGCCAACGTGCATATGAACGGTCCCACCCGCGAGAAAGTGGATGGCGACATCCTGCCCGATAACTCCAAAGTGGTAATGCCGTTCAATGGGTCGTCGCCGTCCGGCGACGTTGAGGCTGAGGTGGTCTACGCCAATTACGGCTCGCCGGAGGACTTCAAGAAGCTGGAAGAGATGAAGGTGGACGTAAAGGGCAAGATCGTGATCGTCCGCTATGGCCTAAACTTCCGCGGGGTGAAGAGCTTTGTGGCGGAAGAACATGGCGCCGCCGGCGTAATCATCTATTCTGATCCGCAGGACGACGGCTATTTCAAGGGTGATGTCTATCCCCAGGGGCCATGGCGTCCTTCCACCGGCGTACAACGCGGATCGATCCAATACATGTTCAAGTATCCCGGCGATCCGACGACCCCCGGTTTTGCCTCCACGATTGATCTGCCGGAATCCAAACGCATCAAGCCGGAGATGGCTGCCAATATGCCGAAGATTCCCACCACACCGCTTTCCTACGGTGACGCGCAGCCAATTCTGCAAAATCTTGCCGGCCCGGAGTCGCCGCGTGAGTGGCAGGGCGCGCTTCCCTTTACCTATCACGTCGGTCCGGGACCGGTGAAAGTAAAGATCCACCTTAAGCAGGACTATCGTTATTACCCGATCTGGAATGTCATCGGCAAGATTCCCGGAACCAAGTATCCAGATCAGTGGGTGGTGGTCGGCAACCATCGTGACGCGTGGGTTTATGGCGCAGTTGATCCCAACAGCGGCACCGCAGCCATGCTGGAAACGGTTCACGGATTGAGTGAACTGCTCAAGACGGGATGGAAGCCTGATCGCACCATCGTGTTTGGCAGTTGGGACGCCGAAGAAGAAGGCCTGATCGGCTCCACAGAGTGGGGTGAGCAGCACGAAAAGGACCTGGCCAATGCCGTGGCGTACTTCAATCTTGACGTTGCGGTCAGTGGCAGCAACTTCGGCGCTTCCGCCGTGCCCAGCCTCAAGGGATTTATGCGCGACGTAACGCGGTTTGTCCCCAGTCCCAAGGGCGGCATGCTCTATAACGTATGGCGCGACGAAAAGACAAAGCAGCCGGAACGCCGCACGCCGGACTTTAATCAGGGCCGCCAGCCCAACGCCAAGGTGGAAAACGATGTTCCCGTCGGCGACCTGGGCAGCGGGTCAGACTACAGCGTCTTTATCCAACATCTGGGTATTCCCTCCACAGACATGACGTCGAGTGGTCCGTACGGCGTCTATCACTCGGCTTTTGACAACTTCAACTGGTTCAAGAAATTCGCCGATCCAACCTTTGTCTATGAGCAGGAGATGGCGCGTGTGCTGGGACTGGAAGCGCTGCACATGGCCGCGGCTGACGTACTTCCATACGACTACGAACTGTACGGACGCGAGATTTCAGCGTATCTGGACCGTTCCCAGGAAAAAGCCAAACAGATGCTGGGCGCGGACGCAGTGGATTTCAGCAAAGCCTCTGCGGCCGCCAAACGCTTTATGGAAGCTGGCGCCAAAGTGCTGGCCATCCAGAAGAACCCGCCTGCGGACTCCGTGAAACTGAACCAGGCGCTGATTGGAGCGGAAAGAGCCTTGCTGCTGGAGCAGGGATTGCCAAACCGTCCGTGGTTCCGGCATGCGATCTATGCTCCGGGCCAGTACACCGGCTACGCGGCCGTGGTGGTGCCCGGCGTGAATGAAAGCATAGACGCGAAAAACAGGCAGCTCACGCAGGAACAGCTGCAGTTGCTGGCAGACGCTTTAAACCGTGCCGCTGGTGTGCTGGAAGGCGCGGCGCATTAGGTCCAGGTGTGAACGCTTGCGCATTTAACACATGTGATCACGCTCACAGACGCATTTTCATTGGCTGCATAGCATTAAGCACGCAGAGGGTAACGTTATGCAAGTAACGTTACTCCTCTAAAGCTAACCGAGGACTCGTCTAAGGTCTTTCGGTGATATGTGAAAGTGCTCACTGCTAGAACAATGACGTACATGAATACGATTGTTAATAAATTCGTACAAGCGCATGACCGCTATCTGGAACTGGACAAGATCCGTACCGAGTGCACGAGCCCGGCTCAGCGTGAGTCCATCCACATTGCCATTTTGAAGGCCTACCTGGAAGTGCAGTTTCATGCCCGCCAGATTGCCGGCCTGCAGTTTGCCGACGGCATGGATTTTGCGGAAGTCAACTAGCCTCCCGGCCGCTTCTCTTGTCGCCAACCCTGCCCAACGCCTGAACTTCGCCCGACTCTCGCCCGGAAAAAGAACCTTTCATAAGAAGATCTTCAATTAAACAGATCTTCGATTCTTAAGTCCTTTGGGTACGAGAGTAACCGAAAGAATCCTACCCTTCCGGACAGCCTGCCGCGTATAATTTGCGTCAAAGAAAGACGCCACTCCTGTCTCATGTCCGGGATCGCCTGGACGAATTGAGTGCTGCTCGAACGACGGACGTTGTCTAATAGACAGTACGACAAAAAAACTGGCCGACCGGAGCCTCCATGCCCCTGGCACGAATCCTTACCGCTTTTCCCGAACGCGCAGAGTCCCTCGCCCAACAGCTCAGAGATCAGGGCTACTCCGTGGAATTTCTCAGCCCGGAGAAAGCCGGCATGCTGCGCGCCGATCTTGAGATCGATTTTGAAATCTGTGACCAGAAGGTGGTCCTGCGCCGCGCGGCAGAGCTGGCAAACAAGCTCAATGCCGATATCGCCGTTTCTCCTTACGCGCTCCCGGCTAATTTCGCGGGCTCTGAAATCTACGTTGGCGAACACGAGATCCTAGAAGTCCCAAGCCACTTACCTGATCCTCATGTAGCGCATTTTCTGGCTCCGGGAGACCACTCAGGGCAGATTGGTAATCTGGATAATTCGGGGCACACGGTTTCACTGCCTCCAGACATGCTTGCGGCAGAGTCTCCCAGGGCAAGAGCGCAACAATATCAGGTACAGCCGGACGAACAGAAGATTGAACCTGTTATTTCCGCAGCCAACTTTTCGCCTGTGGACATTTCATCTGCTGAGACGCAAGACGTTGAACCGCTGCGTTCCATTGACGTGCCTAGTGTTCCCGATCCGGAACGGCACGCGGGGTCCTTTGGATTTGAGACGCACGGATTTGAAAAACAAAGCCTTGAAGCCTCTCAACACAACCAGCCCCAACAGGTTCATCAATCCAGCGAACCTGAGCCCGAGGCCGTAAAGCCAGAGTGGATGGAGCGTACGGAAGCGTTGTCATCATCAGCCATGGCTGCGGCGAGACAAAAGTCAGCCAGCATGTCGGCATCGGCAAAGCGCTTAGGCGCAGATTGCATTGAGTGGATCAACGTTCGTATGGCGGCGGCACAGGATAAACGCCATCAGCGACAGATTGAAGCAGAGAAACAGCGTGAGATCGCAAGGATGCGCGCCGAGGAACTGGAAATCGCCCGCGATGCGGCGGCGGCCCGTCTTCAGGAACTGCTCCGCGAGCGCGGTGGACTCACTGACCAGCAGCCTGCCCCGCCGAGTGCCGGGCCGATTCCTGCCTACCAGCAGAGCGAAACACGCGCCGCCTCCGGATGGAACCAACCGGCAAGCGCCTCATTTTTTGCGAAACTGCCCGTCTGGTTTGAAAGATTCAAGGAGATTGCACTCCAACGTAAATATGGACAGCAGTGGGAAGCCGTACTCATGGGCGTGGCAGCGGCTTGCGCTCTGTTTGTGGTAGGCGTGGCTGTCAATTCGTTCCGTCCACACCCTGCTCTCTCCAACACTATCAACCCCTCTTCAAGCCCGGCATCATCGCTGGCAACACCGGTTTCAGCGCGTGTAACGGCACCTGGGGCCACTTCTCCCAAGCCTTATAACGGAGTCACGGTGCAGGCCGGCAAACCCGGGGTAACGCTGCTGCCGGCAGCTCCCATCAAGGCTGTGCCCGCGCAGACCAGCCAGATTCAGGTTGCCAGCAACAAGCCTTCTCCACAGGAGAGCGATGTAACTGTCCGCCATGTCGGCAGCTTCAACAAGCCCACTCCGCGAAGAGGCAGCGCTTCCGATGTGACTGTACGGCATTTCAATCAGCCAGCGAGACCCGCGACGCGCAGCACCGATGGAGTGAAACGCTTCTCTGACCTGGATTGAGACTGCCCGACAACATTGGGCACGTCGGCGGGAACTGCTACACGAGCATCACTCGATTTGACTGATCAGGAGACAAAAAAGAGACGCAGCATGCTGCGTCTCTACGTTGAAATTCGAACTACGAAAATTACTTCGCCGCCACAATCTTATCCACCAGACCTGAGTAATCCGTTTTCTCAATGCCGTAAACGCGCTTGTTGAACTCATCCACTTTCTGAGAGTAGTTCATGGAGCAGAACTTCGGTCCACACATCGAACAGAACTTGGCTTCTTTGTAGTAATCATCAGAAAGCGTCTCGTCATGCATGGAACGCGCGGTTTCCGGATCCAGTGACAGCTCAAACTGCTTTTCCCAATCGAAGGTATAGCGGGCATAGCTCAGAGCGTTGTCGCGGTCCTGCGCTCCTGGACGATGGCGCGCGATGTCAGCGGCATGCGCAGCGATTTTGTAGGCGATGATGCCGTCTTTTACATCTTTGGCGTTGGGCAGGCCGAGATGTTCTTTCGGCGTGACGTAGCAAAGCATGGCCGCACCGTGCCAGCCGATCATGGCTGCACCGATCGCGGAAGTAATGTGGTCATAGCCAGGAGCGATGTCGGTTACCAGAGGCCCCAGCACATAAAAGGGCGCGCCATGGCACAACTCCACTTCCTTATCCACCTGCTCCTTGATCTTGTCCATGGGAACATGCCCCGGACCTTCAATCATCACCTGTACGTCATGCTCCCAGGCTTTGCTGGTGAGCTCGCCCAGGGTGCGCAGTTCAGCGAACTGGGCTTCATCACTGGCATCTGCCACGCAACCGGGACGGAGACCGTCACCCAGTGAGTACGACACGTCATACTTCTTCAGTATCTTGGTGATGTCATCAAAACGTTCGTAGAGAAAATTCTGTTTGTGGTGATGTGCCATCCACTGCGCCAGGATGGCGCCGCCACGGCTCACGATGCCCGTGATTCTCTTCGAAATCAGGGGCAGATATTGCACCAACACCCCGGCATGGATTGTCATATAGTCCACGCCCTGCTGCGCCTGTTCTTCAATCACTTCCAGCATCAAGTCAGCATTGAGGTCTTCAATGCGCTTCACGCGAGAGACCGCTTCGTAAATCGGCACGGTGCCGATGGGCACAGGCGAGTGCCGCAGGATCTTTTCGCGGATCTCATGAATGCCGCCGCCGGTGGAGAGATCCATGACGGTGTCCGCACCAAAGTGTACGGCCGTGTGCAGCTTGCGGAGCTCCTCATCCACGTCTGAGGTGATTGCCGAATTGCCGATATTGGCGTTGATCTTGCATAGAGACTCCACACCAATGGCCATGGGTTCCACTTCCGGATGGTTGATGTTGGCCGGAATGATCATGCGACCGGCGGCGATTTCATCGCGCACAAGCTCCGGCGACAACTTTTCTTTCTCCGCAACGTACAGCATCTCTTCTGTTATCAGTCCTTTACGGGCATAGTGCATCTGGGAGACATTCTCGTCTCCAGACTGGGCTGCCTCAGCCTTGCGGCGGGCGATCCATTCCTCCCTGGGTTTGATTGACGTTGCCGTGGAGTTATTGCCGTTTTGTGCGCTCATGTAATCACCTTAATGGGTAGCAAACTCCTTATTATACGCGCTGTGAAATGTGCGAAAGACCCTGTGATTTAACTCACACCACTTGTTTTCACCCCTTGACCGGTGTTCCTGACAGGGATAACCTTTGAGATACCATGTCCAATTCATCCAGCAAGTACCTGAAGTTCGGTTTAGCCATTGGGGTTATTGTGATCGCCTTGTCCTACCTGGCTTATACCGGGGTGAAGGAATCGCAGAGCTATTACGTCACGATCAGCGAGCTGCGCAAGATGGGTGATGACGCTTACTCCAAACACCTGCGCGTTTCCGGCTTTGTGAAGCCGGGAACCATCAAGCAGTCTGGTACGCATGCTGAGTTCGTGCTGCTGGAAAATGGACTTGAGCTTCCTGTAAGTTACAAAGGCTCTGAGCCCGCTCCGGACACATTTAAAGACAACGCCCAGGCACTGGCGATTGGCGATATGGGCAAAGATGGCGTGTTCCGCGCCAACCAGTTGCAGGCCAAATGCGCCTCAAAGTATGTGGCGCAGCAAGATGGCACAGCAGCTGCCGCGCCGGGAGCACAGGCTCCTGCTGGCCAGATGCCAGCCAAATCGTATTGAGGTCCGGCCGCTGACCAACCAAGAGCTACCCGTCCAGGTTGAAAACGTCTCCAAGGTTTATGGTCGCACGGCTGCCGTGAGAAATCTTTCCTTTGAGTTGCAGCCGGCAAAGTTCTATGTGCTGCGTGGTGAAAATGGCGCAGGCAAATCCACACTGCTGCGCATGATCGCCGGCCTGAACGAGCCCACGTCCGGGACAATTCACATCTTCGGCATAAAGAATAGAGAAGCCTACCAGCACATGGGCTACATGGCCCACGCGCCGCTGCTCTATGACGAACTCTCCGGTATGGAAAACCTGCGCTACTTTGCCCGGCTGTTTGGGATCAAGGATGACGCTCCGCTGGCGGAAGCCATCCGTCGCGTAGGGCTTGATCCGGCTCTGGAACGCCGCGTGGCGCAGTATTCCCAGGGTATGCGACAGAGATTGTCCCTGGCGCGCGCCATTTTTCATTCGCCCAAACTGCTCCTGCTGGACGAACCTTTTTCCAACGTCGATCCTGATTCCGCCGGCGCCATTGCCAAACTGCTGGCCGGCATGCGCGATGAAGGCAAGACCATTGTTCTGGTCACTCACCAGATCGGGCTACTTTCCAGCCTGGCCGATGAGTTTATCCTTCTGTCCCACGGACAGCTCGCTGAACGTGGCATGATGAAGACGCAGCAGGTGCACGCATGAGTCCCGGCATTCTCAACCTGACGGCGGTGAATGTCCGCAAAGACCTGCGCCTGGAGTGGCGATCAAAAGACGTTCTCAACTCCATGTTCTTCTTTTGCCTGCTGGTGGTGGTGATATTCAGCTTCGCCTTTGATCCTTCCGTGGACGAATCGCGGCAAATGGCCGGCGGGCTGGTGTGGACAGCGTTCCTGTTCTCCACCATCACGGCGCTGAACCAATCATGGGCACGCGAGCTGCGCAACGGCGTGCTGGACGCCTATCGCGTTTCACCCGCTCCGGCAGAAGCGCTGTTCCTGGGCAAGGTTCTGGGTAATTTTATTCTGGTGCTCTTGCTGGAATGCCTGATGGCCCCGCTCTTTGTGCTCTTCTATAATCTCCAGCCGGTGGGCCCATTCTGGCAACTGGCCGTCGTATTCTTACTGGGCACCTGGGCCCTGGTGGTAAATGGAACGTTTTTTGCCGTGATGTCAATTCGCACTCGCAATCGCGAACTGATGTTGCCACTGCTTCTCCTGCCGGTCTCCATTCCGGCCGTGGCCAGCATGGTGCTGGCAACAACGCAGGTCCTCACTGGCGAGACGGCGCCGTTCCTGCAAATTAAATTTCTGGCAGTGTACTGCCTGGTCTTTACCACGGCATGCTTCCTGCTATTTGATACGGTGTTAAACGCAGAATGAAATCAAAATTATTTTTGCTCTGGTCATTAATCACGGTTGTGCTGCTGGCTTATGCAGTTTATGAAGCCGCCTTCCACGCTCCCATGGAACGCACCATGTTTGAAGCGCAGCGGATCTTCTATTATCACGTGCCTGCCGCTGCCGCTTCTTTCGCGCTGTTCATTGTGAACTGCATTGCTTCCATCTGGTTTCTCTGGAAGCGAAGCCCTGCGGCCGACGCACTGGCCGTTGCCGGAGCCGAAGTAGGCGTTGTGTTCTGTGGCGTTGTGCTCATTACCGGTCCCATCTGGGCCAAGTACGCCTGGGGAACGTTCTGGGTGTGGGACGCCCGACTGACCACCACGCTGCTTCTCTGGCTGCTCTACATGAGCTACCTGATTCTGCGTAAAAGCTCTGACGCCGGATCAACCAGCGTGCTGGCCGCTGCCCTGGCCATCATCTCGTCTCTCGACATTCCGATTGTCTACATGTCCAATCGCTGGTTCCGGACGAACCATCCGCAGCCTGTGATCTTCAACGATGGTCTTGATCCCAAGATGAAGCTCATTCTGATGTGGAATGTCTTCGCTTTCATGGCCCTGGGCATCCTCATTGCCTGGTTCCGTTATGACCTGGAGCGGCTGGCGCAATCGATCAACTCGGCCTATATAAGGAAGGCCGCGCACGCTGGGTTCGCCGTGGCTCTGCCTGCCGTGTTTCTCTTTCAGGTTCAGGGACACTGGCCGCCGATACGTTATTTCCATGCCGGCGCGCTGGCTTCATGGATCATCTATCTGGGCTATATTGCGATTCTGATGGCCAAATTTGGGCGGTTGAGGAAAGAAGAACGGGAACTGCACGGGTAAACAACAGCTATTATTCCGGCGGTGGCGCATAACTCCCGCTGCGCCGTAATGACGCGATCCACTCTTTGTGCGGATGGTCGGATGCGAGCAGCCGTCCCACTTCTTTCTCCACATCGTATTCCACGCGACGAATCGCAGGCTCTCCGTCATCGATCATCAGATACGACGACCGTGGATCGCCATCATAAGGCGCTCCCACGCTGCCGCAGTTGCAGATCATCATCTCGCCAACTTGTCTGACAAATGGCCGATGAATATGGCAATAATCCACAATTCCGGCATTCAATCCTGAGTAGGCATCAATAAAAGTCTGGTCGTCTGCTGTGTCCATGGGCGCGCGCCAGACGTTTCCCGGACTGGCGTGCATCAACACTAAATTCTCATGCCGCAACTCAGGCGGCAGTTTGCGCAACCAATCGAGACGCTGTTCGCCGATCATCTTCTTTGTCGTATCCGCAAACTGCTCCAGCGTCGCCAGCAAAGGCTTCAACTTCGGCGCTGATGCTTCCATCGCACGCAGGCCGCTATCGTCCCAGAGCATCTCGTCGGTGTTGCCCACCACGCCGGACCATCCTGCATCGGCGATGATGTCAATCGCTTCCGCCGGATTACATCCTGCCGTGGCCAGATCACCGCCGTGAAAAATAATGTCAGGCTTCTGCTGACGCAAATCTTCCATCACGGCTTCCAGCGCCGTGAGATTTCCATGAACATCAGAGATGATGGCGATGCGCACTGATCCAGACCTCCTCGCCTGCCGTCACGATACACTAATCCTATGAGTTCTGACGCTCACAACGCCCTCGCCAAAGCTTCATCTTCGTACCTTCGGTCCGCTATGCACCAGCCAATCCACTGGCATGAATGGGGCAGTGAGGCTTTTGAAAAAGCGCAGCAGCAGAACAAGCCTGTGCTTCTGGACGTGGGTGCGGTGTGGTGCCACTGGTGCCACGTGATGGACCGCGAGTCGTATGAAGATGCTGAAATCGCGCAGATCATCAATGACAACTTCATCGCCATTAAGGTGGATCGTGACGAGCGACCTGACGTGGACAGCCGATACCAGTCGGCGGTGCAGGCCATCAGCGGACAGGGCGGATGGCCGCTCACGGCGTTTCTCACGCCGCAAGGCAAGCCGTATTACGCCGGAACATATTTTCCTCCACATGATGTTCAGGGACGTCCCAGTTTTCGCCGGGTATTGCTGACGCTGGCCCAGGCATTTCGTGAAAAGAACGATCAGGTGCTGGAATCGGCTGAGAGCGTGATGGCGGTGATCAGCCAGTCTGAGGGTCACGAAGGTAAATCCGGTTCGCTGCGTCCGACCATTATCGATAGCATGGTGGCTGCCGCAGTTAAATTGTTTGACGCGGAGCATGGCGGCTTCGGCTCAGCGCCCAAGTTTCCACATCCCAGCGCCATGGATATGCTGATCCAGCGCTGCGCTGAGACCGGCGATCCGCAACTGCTGCACATTATTACTTCGTCGCTGGAAAAAATGGCCCAGGGCGGAGTCTATGATCAGCTTGCAGGCGGCTTCCATCGCTACTCGGTCGACGAACACTGGATTGTCCCGCACTTTGAAAAAATGTCGTATGACAACTCCGAGCTGCTCAAGAACTATGTTCACGGTTACCAGCTCACCGGCAATCCTTTCTTCGCGCACGTAGCCAAAGATATTGTCCGCTGGATGGATGAGTGGCTCACCGACCGGGAACACGGCGGCTTTTACGGATCGCAGGACGCCGACGTGACTCTGGAAGACGATGGCGACTACTTTACCTGGACGCTCGACGAAGCCGATGACGTTCTGGAAGAAGACGAGCTTCAAGCGGCTATGCTGCACTATGACATTGGCGAAGTCGGCGAGATGCACCACAACCACGCAAAGAATGTTCTCTACCTGCGCACGCCGATCGCGGAGATTGTGGAGCGCCTGAAGAAGCCAGAGCAGGAAGTGCAGCGCCTCCTTGACTCAGCCAAGAAAAAGTTGCTGGCTGAGCGCGTGAAGCGGCCAACGCCATTCGTCGACAAGACCGTTTACGTGAGCTGGAATGCGCTCTGCATTTCCGCCTACCTCAAAGCTGCGCAGGTTCTGAACAGTAAGTTGCAGAACATGGATGAGACACGCAAGTTTGCTCTGCGATCGCTGGACAGAACCCTCGCACATGGATGGAATCCGCAAAGCGGATTGCAGCACGTGATTGCCTATTCCGACCCAAAGGCAGAGAAGCGCGCACTGCCGGGTGTGCTCGATGATTACGCGTTCACCGTCATCGCGTGCCTTGATGCCTATGAAGCCAGCGCCGATCTCAGCTACTTCCATTTCGCCGAAAAGATTGCCGCGGCGATGATGGAACGTTTCGAAGACACACAGGAAGGCGGCTTCTTCGATATCGCGACTGGACCCAATGTTGGCGACGGAATTATTCTCGGCGCGCTGGCTGCGCGTCGCAAGCCATTGCAGGATTCGCCGACTCCTGCGGGCAATCCGGCCGCAGCCATAGCACTCCTGCGCTTGCACGCCTACAGCAACAATCCTGAGCATCGCAAATCCGCCGAGCGCACGCTGGCTGCGTTTGCCGGCATTGCCGAACATTACGGATTCTTTTCCGCGACCTACGGAATCGCTTTGGATATGTATCTCCATCCGCATACACAAGTGGTCATTGCCGGAAGCGGCGAAGCGGCAGAAAACATGAAAGCAGCAGCCGTTGCTCCGTTCTCATTTCACAAATCAGTCCTGCATCTGCCTGAAGGTGAAGTTGTGCCGCAGATGCTTCCGCCTGCGCTGGCCGATACCATTCCCAACCTGCCAGACATCAAGCAGAAGAAAACAGTGGCCGTGTTGTGCAGCAACTTTACCTGCCAGCCGCCGATTGGGGATGCGAAAACGCTGACAAAGCAGTTGGTGGATGCGTTGTCTTTTTCTTTACCTCGAGCGTAGCTTCTTCTTTATCCCGAGCATTTTCTGTCTTTGTCCCGAGCTTCGCGAGGGATCCCTACAATCTAGCGTTCTTTATCCCGAGCATCGCGAGGGATCCCTACAATCTTGAAGGATTTTCGGATCGACCTGGTGAGCTCCACCAGTCGAAGAGCAGATTTTCGACGACGATACTGATTGGATCTTGTCATCCTGAGCGGAGTCGGAGCGTATGCGACGACGGAGTCGAAGGATCTATGTATTTTGCCTAAAAAGTTTTGGGCGCAATAGGGATCCCTTGCTCTGCTCGGGATTTCAGAAAAACCTACGAAAAAGCCTCGTCCAGCAACTCAACCACATGCTTGATGGGCTGGTTCATTCCTCGTTGCTTCATTCCGGCGCGTAGTTGGATCATGCATCCGACATTCGCCGTGGCGATCATGTCTGACGTTACCGACTGCACGTCATCCATCTTTGCCGACAGGATCTTCATCGAGAGGTCCGTATGCGCCACGTTGTAAACACCGGCGCTGCCGCAGCACTGGTCGGGATGAGGGATCTCCACCAGCTCGCAGCCAATGGCCGTGAGCAGTTCACGCGGCTGGGTGCGAATACGCTGAGCGTTGCCCAGATGGCACGCATCCTGATACGCCACGCGCTGGCCGATTTTCTTTGTCGGCGTGCGCAGTCCCTGCCCGGCCAGAAACTCTGTTACGTCTTTTGCTTTCGCCACAAACTCTTTGGCGCGATCGTGATACTCAGCGTCGTCGTCCAGCAGATCGTCGTACTCTTTCAGGTTTGATCCGCAGCCTGCGGCGTTGGTGACCACAGCGTCATAGTTGCCGGCGAGAAATATCTTGATGTTGTGCCGAGCCAGTGCGCGCGCTTCATCCCGATAGCCAGCATGCGCGTGCAGAGCGCCGCAGCATCCTTGTCCGGCCGGCACATGGACTTCAAAGCCATTTTTCGTGAGGACGCTTAGCGTCGCGTTGTTCAGGTGTGAGAAGGCGACGTTATTGATGCATCCGGCAAGGAACGCCACTTTGCCGCGTTTCTCGCCCACGGCCTGATGCACTGTGCCAATCTGGTCAAAGAAGAACTTGGAATCAATCTGAGGAGAAAGGCTTTCCACATCCGCCATTCCCATCAGCTTGAGCAGGCCACTGGCGCGGACCAGCGTTTGTAATCCGGAGCGCTGGTAGATACGCATCATCGTGGCCACAATCTTCAGGACGGTGAAATTGGAAATGATGTGGCGATAAAACATGTTGCGCACAAACCGGCTGAAGAACGGACGGTCAGCGTTCTTCTCAATCTGTGCGCGTGCACGTTCCACAATGCGGCCGTACTTTACGCCGGAGGGGCAGGCAATTTCGCAGGCCAGGCAGCCCAGGCAACGGTCAATGTGTTCAGTGAATGACGCGTTGAAGTCCATTGCGCCTTCATTCACCTGCAGCACCTGGTAGATGCGTCCGCGCGGAGAATCCATCTCCATGCCCAGAGTCTTGTACGTGGGGCAATGGTTCAAACACAGCCCGCAATGGACGCAAGTGGAAAGCAGGTCCAGAGAAGGCTGGTATTTGCCGCCATCAATCGGCTTCAGGCCTTTTGAGTGAACGTGCGCTTCAAGTCCCGTACCGTCTTCAGTGGTGCCTTGTTCGGTAATAATCTCGTCAGACATATCAGCTAGATGATGAAGCGGCCCCTGTTCAGAATATTTTTCGGATCAATTGCGTTCTTCACTGCTCGCATCATGGTGATGTCAGATGTCGAGGTGCCCCAGATATCAAAATGTCCCTTGGCTTCCACCGGACAATGCGCCACCTCCGCCGACGAACCCTGCGGCAGCATGCCTCGATAGGCCGAAACGCAGTTGGCATACTGCATGGCGGAAGGCGGATCCACGCTCAGCGGCAGAAGCGCGATGACCAGGTTTCCCGTGGCGGCGCGGCCCACCACGGCCGGAATGAAGTTGTAATCAGTCGCAACGCGTTCCAGCGCATGCAGCGCCGGCCCAACATTCTGGATGGCCAGATGCGTGTAAACCACCAGCGCATTTCTGTGTCGCCCCAGAACGTTCTGCTCAAAGCACGCAACGTTTTTCCAGAAGCGCTCTTCGTCTGCGCCATCCAGTTGCAACGTCACCACTGAACCAAGGTCGCGCTGGTAACGTGCCAGCACGTTGTCACTGCCGGTAGCGCGCAGAGCAACCTGCCACGTAGTTGGCTTCAAAGATACAGGTGCGCTTGGCGCGTAATGGTCCGGATCATTCGGCTCACGCGCTTCACTCAGATATTCCGGACCCTGCGGTGAGATCAGCTCCATGCTGAGAAACGTCAGTGGCGACTGGAACATCTTCGTCCTGAACTGCAATGCTTCGTCCAGTGACTTAAACTTGCAGATAAACGATCGCGTCTGCCTTGGGCGCGGAAATACCTTGAACGCCGCGCGCGTGATCACGGCCAGCGTGCCAAAGCTGCCATTCATCAGCTTCATCAGGTCATAGCCGGCAACGTTCTTTACTACGCGTCCGCCGCCTTTGGCTACTTTGCCGTCCGCCGTCACGAACTGTACGCCGATACAGAAATCCCGCAGGCCGCCAAACGCATGTTTCAGCGGACCGGTCGCGCCCGTCGCCACGCACCCGCCCACAGTTGCGTGATCAAGGTTGGCAGCGTCATACGGCAGCCATTGCAGGTGTTCACCCAGCGTGCGTTGCACTTCGCCAAACGTCATGCCGGCATTCACGCCAATCGTGAGGTCGCCGGGATCATAATGTTCAATGCCGCAAAGTCTCGTGGTGCTCAGCAATATGTCAATGCGCTCCGGGACGCCGCCAATATCCTGCTTGGTCATTCCCCCGGCAGGCGCAACCACCAGATTACTGTTGTTGGCAAACGCCAGCACCTGCGCGCATTCTTCCGCCGACGCCGGCGCAACCACATGCGTGGGCGTCACACCGTTGATAGCCAGTGCGTCCAGCGTGACGTTCCGCTCGCCGACAATCGATCCCAATTCGCGGACAATCGTTTCCGATGCAGCCAGGGTGCTCATACCGGCAACCCCGCCACGGGCTCCACTTTCGCTGTTGGCAGGGGCCCGCTGATCTCACGGCAGTAATGCAGTTCAGGAATCATTTTCTGCGGGTTCAGGATTGAATCCGGATTGTAGGCATTGCGCAACTGGATCATCACCGTCAGGTCTTCTTCGGTGAACATGGACGGCATCAGGTTCATCTTCTCCAGGCCCACGCCGTGTTCGCCGGTAATGGATCCGCCATATTTCAGGCAGCACGCCATAATCTCCTTGGCGGCTTTCTTGCTGTTTTCCTTCTGCACGGGATCGCGGGCATCAAACAGGATCAGCGGATGAAGATTGCCGTCGCCGGCATGGAATACGTTGCCAATGATCAGGCCGTAGAACTTGCTGATGCGGTCAATCTCCGCCAGCGTGGCCGGAACTTTAGTCCGGGGAATCACGCCATCCTGCGTGTAATAAGAAGGTGACACGCGACCCACGGCGCCAAACGCCGTCTTGCGGCCCAGCCACAAAAGCTGGCGTTGTTTCTCATCGCGCGCGCGACGAACTTCGCGGGCATTCTGTTGCATGCACACCGCGGCCACGGCTTCCGCGGCTTCTTCCACAACTTCGGTCATGCCTTCCAGCTCAATCAGCAGCACAGCCGCCGCGTCCGTCGGATATCCGGCATGAACATTCTCTTCCACACAGCGCAGCATCCAGCCATCCAGCATCTCCAGCGCCGCCGGAGTCACGCCGCTCTGCGTGATCGCCACCACGGTATTGGCCGCGTCCTGCACGGAGTTATAAATTCCCAGCAGCGTGGTCACATGCTCAGGCAGCTTGGTCAGCTTGACCGTAACTTCGGTCACAATGCCCATGGTGCCTTCAGAGCCAACAAAAAATCCGGTCAGGTCCAGCCCGGTGGTCTCCTGGGCCTTGCCGCCAAAGCGGACCACTCTTCCATCCGGCAGCACCACTTCCAGTCCGGTCACATGGTTCACCGTCACGCCCAGCGCCAGCGTATGCGGACCGCCGGAGTTCTCCGCCACATTGCCGCCAATGGTGCAGGCCTTCTGGCTGGATGGGTCCGGCGCGTAGTAGTAGCCATGCTTGGCCGTGGCGTTGCTCAGTTCAAGATTCACCACACCTGGCTGTACCACCGCGCGCTGGTTGGGAATATCGATGTCCAGGATCTTGTTCATCCTGGCCAGTGAGAGCACAATGGCCTCTTTTTTGGCGATGGCGCCGCCGCTCAGCCCAGTCCCGGCTCCGCGCGGCACCACGGGAATCTTGTGCTTTGTGGCCAGCGTCATGATCTGCGCAACCTGTCCGGTGTTCTGGGCAAATACCACGGCCCCGGGACGGCTCTTGTCCACGCCGGCGTCATATTCATACATCATGAGCTCTTCCGGCTTGTCCAGCACGGCATCAGCTCCGGCTATTTTCTTAAGTTGGCGAAGAATGGTGGAGTCCATAAGCGTTGTCGTTGATTTTAGTCCTTTGTGGGGCGTTCGGGGTAATTCAGATGCAGCTCAGGTTGGGGGTGCGGCGATCCCTGGGGCATCCCCCCTTGTGTTCGGTTTCCTTTTCCTCCGTGTCTCCGTGGTGGATGTTTGGTTTTGACTCCCCTGGTCTCGGGAAAAGTGTTTTCTTTGACATTCCTTGTAATAGAACGCCCCAGTGGGTAAACATCGGTTAATAATCATCAACTAAAATCATGGGCTGAGTCCTTGTCTCACCATCTCTCCTCTAACAGCTACCAAGTTAATTTGCTCGTTTTGAGGAGAATTTATGAGAAAGGGTCTTCAAATACTTTTTGCTGTCGTCCTCGGTCTCGGCGCCATCACGCCCGCCTTCGCCAGCTCCGATCTTCAAAGTGATAACCAGCTTTTTGCGCAGCGGCTTTCCGGCGAGGTCCACCATGAACTTGCCATGATTCCGGAGTTTACAATTTTCGACAATCTCAGCTACCGCATCGACGGCGGTACCGTGACTCTTTACGGCCAGGTGCGCAACGGTTTCATCAAAGGCGAAGCCGAAAGCCGGGTCAAACACCTGCAAGGCGTGCAGAGCGTCAATAACCAGATTGAAGTGCTGCCCGCGTCGTTCAACGACGATCGCATCCGGCGTCAGGTTGCGCGCGCCCTCTTCAGTGATTCGCGACTCTCCACCTACTCCATTCAGTCCGTACCGCCAATCCACATCATTGTGAAGAACGGCCATGTGGACCTTGAAGGCGTGGTGCGTGTCCAGGCGGATAAAGACACTGCCTTCATCCGCGCCAACGGCGTGCCCGGCGTGTTCTCCGTGGACAACAATTTACAGGTCGAACAGCCGCGAAAAAGCTAAGGCGGGTCTCTTCATCCTTTTGCTCGCGAAGGTGATTTTCCTTCGGAGCAAAAGGGTGGTGCATTTTTTGTCCTTCCATTCACTGTTCGGCCACGATTTGGAACATAGTTCTCAACTCCGTACGATCATGCTATTGTTCCCACCTGGAAATGGTTTTCAGGAGGTAGCAGATGAACTGGGCTCCACGGGCCATGCTCGCAATGCTGAGTGGTATTTTCTTATTCACTGCCGGCTGTCGGCCAGCCGCTGACACGCATGTGGCGGATGAGGCTGCCATCCGCGCCGCTGACGCGATCACTCTCAACGCAGCCCAGGCGAAAAACGTTGATCAAGTGATCTCCAATTACGCTGAAGATGCGGTATGGCTTCCTCCTAATGCGCCCATCGTCAAGGGTAAGCAGGCAATTCGCGCGGGCTGGTCACAATTCCTCGCCGCACCAGGCCTCCGCATCAACTGGCAGATTGCAAAGGTGGAGACCTCCCGTTCCGGAGACCTTGCTTACACCTTTTATACGTATCAGATGTCGATGCAAGGCCGGGATGGCAAGCCTATTGTTGACCACGGCAAGGATGTGGCTGTCTGGAAGAAGCAGGGTGATGGTAGTTGGAAGATGGTGATGGACACCTTCAATTCAGACCTGCCTGCGACCCCGTAGAGGCCGGGTGCGCCAGCCTTCCAAGCCTTTCTATCCCTCAGAACAAAACGAGGGTGCCGAATGCTGGTTCAAATCTCAGGACACAAATTGACTTTATCTCCCACCCTTGGCTCCAGCTGAAAACCAACGGCCAGCTTCAGCGAAGGATGGGGCAGCCGGCCGCAGCATAGCGCCGGGGCCCATCTGCGGATTAAGATGCTACATGAAGGCCGAAATTAAAGGAGGCAGTTATGAAGTTGATCCTCACCGCAGTAATTCTGCTGCTCTGGTCATCCTCGGCGTTGGCCCAGAGCGGCACACCAACCACAACGAATGACGGTTCACAGAATGCCGGCAGCAGCTCACCTTCGATGCAGCAGTCCGATAAATCGCAGCAACCAAAATCACACCACGGTAAGTCCGTCACCGGCTGCCTTTCCGGCGCCGCCGATACGTTCGTATTGACTGACGCGTCAGGTAAGACCTACGAGCTTTTGGGTGCAACCAAGGAGTTGGCAGCGAACGTGGGCCACAAAGTCCGTTTGTGGGGAGATAAAGGCAGCACGGGAGGCGGCGCAAGAACTCTTCCAGGTGGTGAGCAAGCAACGTTCGGGGTGAAGAAAGTGAAGTCGCTCTCCGATAGCTGCAAATAAGGCGGCCGCGCACACAGTATCGGCAGTGCGGTAACTAGTTCATTCTTCGGAGCAAAAGGGTGGGAGATAAATACAGTCGATTTTTATATCTGAAGCTGCGGAAATGCTCATTTAACAGATCGCACGACTCGCTGAGAATGCTGATCAAAATCTCAGGACACAAACTGATTTTATCTCCCACCCTTCGCTCCAGCTGAAAACCAACAGCCAGCTTCCGCGAAGGATGGGGCACGCATTATAAAAGGGCGCCCCTTTCTGAGTAGTCTTGGTGTGCTTAGGCACCAACTACAAAGGAAAGGAACACCCTCATGACTAAGATTAAAT
>Ga0209863_10000176_pt1 | contig 40111 bp, 31 predicted proteins | sample OrgsoiDNA2013046_FD_185796 | JGI IMG/M metagenome (GOLD analysis project Ga0209863, IMG submission 185796) | Permafrost soil microbial communities from the Arctic, to analyse light accelerated degradation of dissolved organic matter (DOM) -... | ecosystem: Environmental > Terrestrial > Soil >...
ACGAAGGAGAACGGCTCACGTCCGAAGAAGGCGAAGCCGGGGATATTGACGGCAACGTCACCACCACCATTGCCTCGGGAGAAGTTATAGAGCAATCCGCGACGGGAATACTGGTAGCGTGCGTCATTGATCTTGTTTGCGCCAAGAATCCAGGTGTCCTGCACGCCGATGCTGCCGTCGTGATAATTCTGGGTTGAGGTACGCGAAAACGCATTCTGGCCGAAATCCTGGTTCTGTGCGTTAACCTGAATACCAGTCACATCACTGGGGCTCAGGCCGCCGCGAATCATGATCTGGTTGGTGGCACTGAACTTATGATCGAGACGAAGCGAATAAACATCCGTCGCTTCTGAAATCGGGTAATTTCCTACCTGGCTTAACAGGCCATGGAATGACGCCGGCAGTGGCGCGCCTGAAGTGGGGAATGCACCGAGGGGACCGGGAGCACCCGCCGCACCTGCCAATGCCACGGCACTACCGCCAGCCGCCAGACGGGCATAGCCAACAGTCAGGGGGTTCAAGCCGGCGCCAGCCAGAAACGAGGCTTGTGCCGGAGTGACCAAGGAGCCGGTGGGAAGACCATAGTTCGCAGGATTGGCGAGTGGAACCAGACCAAAATTATTCTGACCGATGGTGGAGAAGCCAGTTTCCTGACGACGGGTGGTTTCGAAAGAGAAGTAATAGAAGGTCTTCTCTTTTTTGATGGCGCCGCCGAAGGCTACACCTGCCTGCACACGCGTGTACGCGGGGTCCTGGGTATTGGTAAAGGGATTTTCTGCCTGGATCTTGCGATTACGGAGATAGCCGAACACACTGCCATGAAAATCATTGGTGCCGGACTTGGTGATGATGTTGACCACACCGCCGGAAGCGCGACCATACTCTGCTTCATAACCGTTGGTAATGATCTGAAATTCCTGTACGCCTTCCTGAGACAGCGTGGAGCGAATGCCGTTGACAGAATTGTCCACGGCGTCCATACCGTCCACGTTTACGGCGTTGGAACGGGCACGCTGCCCGCCGAAATTCAGGCCGGAGGTGGGCGCTGCGCCGATGCTGGGAGCCACGTCACGCTGCACCTGCGAATTCGTCAGGGAGAAATTGACGTAGTTGCGGCCGTTGGTCGGCAGGTTCTCAATACGCTCTTGTCCGATGGTGGTGCTGGTGGACGTCTTGGCCGTCTCAATCAGCTGTGGCTCGCCGGTGACGGTGATTTCCGTTTGTGCCGTCTCCAATTGCATGGTGACGGGATATTGCGCCGCCTGACCCACCGTGAGGCTGACGTTGGTGGCAACCAGCCTGGCAAAGCCTTTGGCAGCGACCGTCAGGGTGTAACTTCCAGGTGGAACGGCAAGCAGAACGTAGTCGCCATTGGCGTTGGTGACCGCGGTGCGTCCGATGTTCCTGGCGTCATCGCGGAGAGAAACAGATGCTCCCTGAATGACGGCTCCGTTCGGATCCTTTACCGTGCCGCGCAGCTCCGCGGTGGCCGAAGTTTGCGCAAACGAGGCGGCTGCTATCAGCATGATTGCGAGCAGCAGCGCCAGTCTCTGAATCTTATTCATTGTATGTGGCTCCTCACCCGACATCGCTCAGGGAAGTCCGCGATTATTCATGGAGTTGGGTGCGGTGCGAAGTAATATCACCGAGCAGAGACAAAGGCAAGCCACTATTTAGCTGGGTGAGCGAACTGGTTACCCAAAAGACATCGGGAACGCAATCAAAGCTCTTCTACGACCAGGCCGGAGGACTTGTCGAGATACATCTTGCGACGAAACCAGTCCTCCATCGACGCCTTCAGACGGTCGAGCGGGACGCGGCTTCCCACGGCAATCAATCCGTCATTCACCGGAAGCGTGTCATCAAAGATGGGATCGTTGGTAAAGTTGCGCATGGCGAAATTGTCAAGCCATTTGATGGGGCAGGGCTGCAAACCGCCCGCGGTCTGGTAGCGCACGCTGATTTTCCGTGAGTACATTCCTGAGCGTCCCTGAAAAAGTCCTGTTCGGGTGACCGACAATCGAGTTTCGCACAAGATCTGGTGCTGCGGAAAGACTGGAGGGTCTAAGCTGAATGTTTGTTTACTAAACACTAACCTCGTAATTCCATGAGCGTATGATTCCGGATATACGAGTGTAAGTGGAGGAATAAGAATCGGGACATCCCTCTTAATGGTATTATTTTAATCTTCTAAGAAAATTAGCCCCCTTTGCCGTAAAGAGCACAGGTTCGGGTGCCGTTTTGGAATCGAAGATTCTGCTTTTTGCAGGGTGTATGTACTAAGGTAACAGGCATCAGTGCTACGAAGAGTGCATCCTAGACTCTATATAGACAGAGGTTAGACCCCATGGAGAATGATAGTTCTACGCAGAGAGATATTAACGCACTGGTAAACCATTTGAAGGAACTTACCGACGAGTTGACCGCAGTGCACAGCGAACTGTACTGGCTGGCGATGCGCGCGCAGAACAGCACGGACAAAGATAATCCGGCTGAATTGAAAGTCGGCACGTTGACTGACTTGAAAGGCGCCGTGGACAACATGCGGCTGATTTTGTGGAACTATATTGAAGCAGCCTCCGTGGTGGATCCTGAGGGCGTGCGCGAAGGAATTGAGCACCAGCGTGTGCTTCGCGCAACGGAGTTCCTGGAACTTCTACGCAACCGCCTGGGAAGCAACGCAGACGATGAGCCGGTGTCATTCATTGAGCGCATCAGCGCGTCAGTGAATAAACAGCTAAGAAAGCCGCGTGTGGCATAACCGCCAACAAATTCAGGAAACAAAAAAATCCCTCGCCGCGAAGCGAGGGATTTTTATTGGTGTGGAATAATTTTCTATTTCTTACCCGGGGCCGCTTTACGAACATTATCCGGCGCGTCAAACTTTTCAAAATTCTTGACGAAGCGCGAGATCAGGTCGGCTGCTGACTTGTCATACGCGGCTTTGTCTGACCATGCGTCGCGTGCGCGCAGGAACTCCGGTGGAACTCCCGGCACCGCTTTCGGAACCGTGAGTCCGAAAGCGGGATCCTTTTCGAATTCAACGTTATTCAACTTGCCTTCAATCGCGGCGTTGACCATCGCGCGTGTGTAAGGCAGTTTCATGCGCGAGCCGACACCATACGGTCCGCCGAACCATCCGGTATTCACCAGCCAGCATTGTGCGTTGTGCTCCTTCATGCGCCGGCCCAGCATTTCCGCGTAGGTCTTGGGCGGCAGGGGCATGAACGGAGAACCAAAGCAGGTGGAGAAATTGGGCTGCGGTTCTTTTACGCCGGCTTCTGTTCCCGCCACTTTCGCCGTGTAACCCGAGAGGAAATGGAACATGGCTTCGTCAGTACTCAGTTTTGAAATTGGAGGCAGAACGCCGAAAGCGTCGGCTGTGAGGAAAATAATGTTTTTGGGATGACCGCCGACGCCGGGGATGACGGCGTTGTCAATGAATTCGACCGGATAAGCGCACCGGGTATTTTCCGTGCGGCTGTCATCGTTGTAGTCAGGAACGTGCGTGACCGGATCAAGCGTTACGTTCTCAAGCACTGAGCCAAAACGTATGGCGTTCCAGATCTGCGGCTCGTTCTCCTGCGAGAGCTTAATGCACTTGGCGTAACAACCACCTTCAAAGTTGAAAATTCCCTTAGGGCTCCAGCCGTGCTCATCATCACCAATCAGACGGCGATTGGGATCAGCGGAAAGAGTGGTCTTGCCGGTGCCAGATAGGCCGAAGAACAGGGCGGTTTCGCCCGTTGTGCCAACGTTTGCGGAGCAGTGCATGGGAAAAACGTTGTTCTGGGGCAGCAGGAAATTCATGATGCCAAAGATGGACTTTTTCATTTCGCCGGCGTACTTGGTGCCGCCAATGAGAACGATCTTGCGGGTGAAGTTCACGATCACGAAAGCTTCCGAGCGGGTGCCGTCACGCTGCGGGTCGCCCTGGAATTCAGGGGCAGAGACAATGGTGAACTGCGGGCTGTGCGATTTCAGCTCAGCATCGGTTGGACGAACGAAAAGTTCACGCACGAAGAGATTGTGCCAGGCATATTGATTAATCACGCGGATGGGCAGACGATAATTAGCGTCAGCTCCGGAGAACAGGTCCTGCACAAACAGCTCACGGCCGCGGAGATGCTCCATCACACGCTCAAACAAGGCGTCAAATTTCACCGGATCGAAGGCAATGTTTACATCACCCCAGTTCACCAGGTCAGCGGTGACGGAATCTTTTACCGTGAACTTGTCCTTGGGGGAGCGACCGGTGTATTTGCCGGTGTAGGCCACCAGGGCTCCATTGCTGGCAAGCGTGCCTTCGCCCAGGCGTACGGAGTGTTCCACCAGAGGAGCGGCTTGCAGGTTGCTGTGGACTTTATTGGTTTTTAGAAGAGTTTCAATGGCAGAGGTGGCATCAATGGCTGGCAAAGTCTGTGACATGGCTTATGGGATCTCCTGTTAGCAAAACCAGCCCAGCCCAAGACAATGGGCAACAGAAGGAGCTGCTTTGCTGAGTTCGGCGTCAGGCCGTAGTAACCAGCGCGTCCTGAGGCGCGCCAACTTCCTTGAGAACCGCGTTTAAATGCACAAGCGCTTCTTCCATGGTAAGCGTGTACATTTCCCGTCCGTGCTCATACGAACCGTTTTCAATGGCAGTTTTCAGGAAATGTCCGGCAATCTGAATGGCGAGCGGATCACTGATGATCCGGCCAGTCCTCTGCTTGTATTCAATCCATGTTGGATGCGGCAAGGCGATCCAAACGGGACGACCACTCACTAAAAATTTTATGTCGACTGCGTCAGCATGGCGCGTGGCGATGGCAACGATCAATGCCTGGTAAACGCAGTGGAGCCGATTTCCGGTCCAGCGGTCGATAGCGTGAAAATCCTCGTACATGGCTCCTAAAACTATATCGGACGCGTAACCTTGAGGCAATGCTAAGAGTGATGACCGGATCCGTCCGTGATTTGAATCACATTACAATGGAAGGTTGGCCCAATGCTTCTAAGAAGGCAGGCGGGAGAAGACAATGGCAGAGACTAAGGTCTTGCAAAGAAAGATGAAGGCCGCATGGATTACCAGGTTTGGCGGGCCTGAGGTGCTGGAAGTCCGCGAAGTGGACAGGCCACACATTGACGCTGCACAAGTGCTGGTGCGGGTGCACGCTTCTTCGCTCAATCGCGCTGACCTGCTGCAAAGGCAGGGCAAATATCCGCCACCGCCGGGATATCCGGTTGAGATACCCGGAATGGAATTTGCTGGTGAGGTGGCTGAGGTTGGGACTGCCGTACGTAAATGGAAGCCGGAGCAACGGGTCTTTGGGCTGCTGGGCGGGGCTGGCCAGGCAGAGTTCATCGCAACACATGAGGATTTGCTGGCGGAAATTCCTGAAGGCATGAGCTGGGTTGATGCCGCAGCCATCCCTGAAGCCTTCATTACAGCGCATGACGCGTTATGGACGCAGGCACAGCTCCGTCCTGGGGAGACGGTGTTAATCAACGCCGTAGGCAGCGGAGTTGGACTTGCGGCAGTGCAACTGGTGCGGGCGCTGCATGCTGTCCCTTTTGGAACGTCCAGAACAGCGGACAAGATTGAACAGGCCAAGGCTCATGGACTGGAAAAGGGTTTGGTGGTCCGGGAAAATTTTGATGAGCTTGTGGCTGCAGCCGAGCAGTGGACAGGCGGCAAGGGCATCAATGTTGTGCTGGACCTGGTTGGCGGACCTTATGTTCGAGCCTGCCAGAAGCTGCTGGCTTTTAAAGGTCGCATGATGCTGGTGGGAACCGTGGGCGGTGGAAACTACGAACTGGACGCACGTTCCATGCTGAGCAAACGGCTGACCGTCCGTGGAACCGTTCTGCGAGCACGCACCCTGGACGAGAAGATCCAAGTCACTCGACTTTTCGCTCAGGAAGTTGTTCCGTTATTTGCCCAAAGCCGGCTGCGGACGACGATTGACAGTACGTTTAAGCTTACCGACATCGCCAAAGCACATGCGCGGCTGGAATCAAACGAGAGCGTTGGAAAAGTGGTGATAGAGGTGTAACTACTCGGCTGCGTTAGTCGGCATAGGCCCGCTGGTATCTGCCGCCAAGACCGCTCCCCCAGTGTTTCAGGATTTCAACCACAGTGCCGCCCTTCAGTCCGCAGGTGTGCTAAATAAGGTCTTGGCCGCGGTCCGGAAATCCACGTTGCCGCAGGCGGTAATCCAGAATAAAATCAAAGGTTGTCAGTTCCGGCAGGAACCAATCATTTGAATTTAGTACGCGCCATTTATCCCGGCACGTTTGACCCGCTGACCAACGGCCACCTCGATCTGATTGAGCGGGGCAGCAAGATATTTGATGAGCTGATTGTTGGCATTCTGCGCAATACAGAGAAAGACCCTCTCTTTAATCTTGCGGAACGACTGGAAATGTCAGAGCAGTTGATCCGGCGGTTTGATAACGTCCGTGTGGAAGCTTTTGAAGGCCTGCTGGTGGATTTTGCCATGCAGAAGAAAGCCGGCGCGATTCTGCGTGGCATACGCGCCATCAGCGACTATGAGTACGAACTGCAGATGGCGTGGATGAACCGCAAGCTGCATCCCCAGGTGGAAACAGTGTTCATGATGCCGGCGGAAGCGTACAGCTACCTGAGCTCACGGCTGATCAAGGAGATTTTCCGGCTGGGTGGTTCAGTGCGAGGACTGGTTCCGGAGCTGGTTGAGCAGCGGCTGGGCGAAAAGTTTGCTGGCAGTACTACCAGCTCGAGCGTCAATTTAAAGAAGTGAGGGCCACCACATGGCGACTTTACCCGCGACAAAGCAATTCACAGATCGTGTAAACCGTATTGAGATTTCGGCCACCATGGCGGTGGTAGCAGAAGCCGCCAAGTTGAAGGCCGCCGGCGCCGATCTGGTTGAATTCGGCGCAGGTGAGCCGCATTTCCCCACGCCGCAACATATCAAGGACGCAGCCATTGCCGCCATCCAGGGCAACTGCACCCGCTACACGGCCGTTGCCGGTATTCCAGAATTGCGCACCGCCATTGTCCAGCGCCATGCCACAGACTTTGGATCCAATTACAAGGCCGAAGAAGCTATTGCATCCACCGGCGGCAAACTGGCACTGTTCAACGCTATCCAGGTGCTGGTGGACCATGGCGATGAAGTGATCCTTCCCGTCCCGTACTGGGTGTCATTTAAAGACATCATTGAATACGGTGGCGGCAAATGCGTTTACGTGGAGACGGAAGAGTCTGACAGCTTCCGGCTGACCGCAGCAATGATCGAACAGAAGATCACACCGCGTACACGGGCCATCATCATTAACACTCCCAACAACCCCAGCGGCGCGGTGCTTGATCCGGAAGATTTCACGTCCATCCTGAAGCTGGCCCATAAGCGCGGTATCTATGTGATCGCCGATGAGTGCTATGTCTACCTGAACTACACAGGTCGCGACTTCTCCGCCGGATCCATTACGGACGTAAAAGAACATCTGGTGATTGTGGGATCTCTATCCAAGACTTATGCCATGACAGGCTGGCGTCTCGGATATGCCCTGGGACCAACGCCCGTGGTTGGCGCCATGACCAAGCTGCAAAGCCAGAGCACGTCCAGCAGCGCACACATGATCCAGAAGGCGGCTGCCGCGGCCCTGACCGGTCCACAACAATGCATTGCGGACATGAAAGCCGACTACATCACCCTGCGGGACCAGACTCTGGCAGCACTGAATAAGATTCCCGGCGTCACCTGCGTAAAGCCGGAGGGCGCGTTTTACGTTTATCCGAATATTTCAGCGTATTTTGGTAAGGCAGGCATCAAGTCCGCCGCGGACATAGCCAAGCGCCTGCTGCATGAAGCGCACGTGGTCACGGTGCCTGGCGAGGCCTTTGGAACCAGGGAACATATCCGCCTCTCCTACGCAACTTCATCCGGGGAGATTAAACGCGGCCTGGAGCGGATGCAGGAGTGGTTCAGCAAGCTGTAAGGGAAAAGCTAAGTCTTTTCGAAAGCATATTTTAAGAGGCGTTGCCGAGCTGCTGCTGGACAACGCCTTTTCCCTTTTCTGAGTCTAAAATGGTTCGGAACTCTGAAATACCCGGAGTGGCACGCTAAGACGCATGGCTGAGAATTCCCCTGAGTTGTATCCATTTCTGCTGCGACCGCAGTTCCACGAACGCGTGTGGGGTACCCGTTCGCTCGCACCCATTTATTCTCAGGAAATAACCGGCGCGCCCATTGGTGAAGCATGGCTTACGGGCGAAGCCTGTCTTGTGGCCAACGGGCCTCTGAAGGGTCATACGTTGGGCGATCTGAGCCGCAAATTTGGATCGGCGCTGATTGGGCAGAACTGTAATGACGCCACGCGCTTTCCTCTCCTGATCAAGTTTCTCTTCCCCACCGACAAGCTCTCCGTGCAGGTTCACCCGGATGACGATAGAGCCAGGAGCGTGGGTGAAAGCTGTGGAAAGACCGAATGCTGGTACGTGCTGAAAGCAGAGCCGGGAGCGCAGGTGGGGCTGGGCCTGAAACCAGGCACAACCAAAACGGAAGTTCAGAAAGCCATTCACGAAACCCGGATGGAAGAACTGCTGAACTGGGTTGATGTGAAGGCCGGAGACATGATCTACGTGGACGCCGGGACTGTGCATGCGATTGGCCCCGGCGCGGTGATTGTTGAGACCCAGCAGAATTCTGATACCACGTACCGGCTTTATGACTATGGACGTCCGCGCGAACTGCATATTGAAGCAGGTTTGCAGGCGACCAAGGAGCATACGCACGCCGGGAAGGTCAGGATGGATCCGCCCACTTCCAGCCATGGCAAGACGCAGCAGAATCTGGTGACGTCACCATGCTTCATTGTGGATAAATTTGATTTGAAGCAGCCGTGGCAATTTCAACGTCCGAGACATGCGGCGTCGACGGTATGGTGCATGGTAGCAACGCGAGGCTGCGGTGTGATTGAATTTGAAGGCATGGAGCCGCTCACGTTCGCTGCTGGAGAATGCGTGGTGGTTCCGGCATGCGTGGCGGCGCTGATGCTTCGTCCGCAGTGGGAACTTGAGTTTCTCTGCGCGTCTGTTCCGGTTGAGAAGGTACCGCAACCCGATACTGTCCTGATTGAAGACACAGATAGGGCGCCGGTCTAAGCAGGATTTCCCAGCCGTCCCCGGTAAGCGGTCACGCAAAATCCAGTCCCAAGGAGCTACGCATTGAGCACACAGCGCTTTTATCCAGTGATTCTGGCCGGTGGCAGCGGCACACGATTCTGGCCGCGCAGCCGGCGCAAGCTGGCCAAGCAGGTGCTCGCGCTGGATGGCAAAGAAACCATGATCCAGAAAACAGTGGAGAGATTGCTTCCGCTGAGCGAAAAAAAAGACTTCTGGATCATCACCAACGGCTTTGTGAACTCGGTAATTGAGAACCAGCTTCCCGGCGTACCCAGCCGGCAGATTGTGGTGGAACCAGAACCACGCAATACGGCGCCAGCCATCGGTCTGGCGGCATTCCTGCTAGCGGGGCAGGACCCCGAAGCCATTATTGGCATGTTCCCTGCCGACCACGTGATTGCCGACGAGCCCGCATTCTGCGATGTTTTGCGAAAGGCAATTGAGATTGCCAGCCAGGGCGAAAACATTGTTGTGATGGGCATACAGCCCACGCGCGCGGAAACCGGCTACGGCTACATTGAAACCGGTGAACGACTGGGCGGCGATCTGTTCCGTGTCCGTCGATTCACCGAAAAGCCCAACCAGGAAAAGGCCGAGGAGTTTGTTGCCGCCGGCAACTACTACTGGAACAGCGGCATGTTCATGTGGAGCGTACGCACGCTCACGCAAGCATTGCGCGAGCACTTTCCTGAATCCACACCGTTTCTGGAGGAGATTGCGGCGGCGTGGGGCACGCCGGAATTCGACGCCAAATTCGCCGAGCTCTATCCGAAATGCGAAAACATCAGCATTGACTACGCGCTGCTGGAACCGCGGTCTGCCAAGGGTGAGCATTCTTCCAACTTGTATTGCCTGAGGGCCGACTTTGGCTGGAATGACCTGGGATCCTGGGCAGCGCTTTATGAACACCACTCCGTGAGCCGTACGGATGAAGGCTTGAACGTGGTGGAAGGCAAGGCGCTCTACCTGGCCAACGCCAAAGGCAATTACATCTACGCGCCGGATAAATTTGTTGCCGCCGTGGGCGTTGATAATTTGGTGGTGGTGGAAACCGAAGACGCCATTCTGATCACCACGCGTGAACACTCACAGGACGTGGGTAAGATCGTAAAATACCTGAACGAAAAGAAAATGACTGAGCTGGTTTAATTGCTCAGCAATGAATTCAAAGATGATTTGGAGCCGGGCGAAGATGGACGAAATTAAATTTGGAACTGATGGCTGGCGTGGCGTAATTGCCGATGATTACACCTTTGAAAATGTTCGTCGCGTGGCCGGCGCGATCGCCGCGTACGTATTGAAGAAGGAAGACCCGAAGAAGGGGATCGTCATTGGCTATGACACGCGTTTTGGCTCGCGCCGCTTTGCGGAAGCCACGGCTGAAGTGATTGCCGGCGCCGGCATTGGAGTGAAGATCGCCAATGATTACACGGCTACGCCGGCTCTTTCGTACGCGGTGAAGAACCTGGGCACGGCGGGCGGGGTGATGATTACCAGTAGCCACAATCCGTGGAACTGGAACGGCGTGAAGTTCAAGGCTACTTATGGCGGGTCGGCCACGCCTGGAATCATTGGCCAGATTGAAGCCGAAGTAGAAGCGGGATCGATGCCCAAAGGCACGACGGCGAAGATTGAAGAAGCCGACTTCAAGACGCCTTACGTTGCCGCGATTACCAAATTCGCCGATGTAGACAAGATTGCCAAGGCCAATTTCAAGTTCGCGATTGATTGCATGTACGGCTCGGGTCGCAACGTGCTTTCAGAAATCTTTTCCAGCCGCGGCGTACAGCATGTGCAGATACGCAATGAAGTGAACCCGCTGTTCCCTGGGATTAATCCAGAGCCGATCCAGCCACACATACAGGCTCTTCAGGAAGTTGTTGTGAAGGAAAAATGCCATGCCGGCTTTGCCACCGATGGCGACGCCGATCGCTTAGGCGCAGTTGCCGAAGATGGCAGCTTCGTGGATTCGCACAAAATCTATTCCATCCTGCTGCAATGGCTGCTGAAGACCAAGGACTGGCCGGGCGACGTTGTCCGCGCGTTCAACACCACCCGCATGCTGGACCGCATCTCCGCCAAACATGGACGCAAGCTGATTGAGTGTGGAATCGGCTTCAAGTACATCTGCGATCTGATGATGGAGCGTGAAATTCTGATCGGCGGCGAAGAGTCAGGCGGAATCGGGCTGCAACGGCACCTGCCGGAGCGCGATGGCATCCTCAACTCGCTGCTGCTGGCCAACGTGATGGCCGACGAAGGCAAGAGCCTGGGACAACTCGTCGCTGCGCTGCAAAGCGAATACGGCCCGCACTTCTATGCGCGCCGCGATCTGCATATCCCCAATGAAGTGAAGAACGGCGCCATCGCCCGCGCCACCAGCAATGAAACCAACAGCCTGGGCCGCTACAAGATTCTGCGCAAAGAGAACCTCGACGGCATCAAGTTCTATCTGGACACACCTATTAAAGACAAAGGTGCGGAGGCATGGCTGCTGCTGAGATCGTCTGGCACGGAGCCGTTGATGCGCATTTATTCAGAAGCGTCATCACCGGAGCTGGTGCAGGAACTGCTGGAAGAGGCAGTGGCGTTTGTGGAGGCTGAATATTCTGTCGCTTCGCTCCAAAACCGCCGATGACCTGTTAATGTGGCGACTTTTTCGAGGCTCCTGTAGCAGCGGCCTCGGCGCGCGTGGACGGCGCGAGGCCTTTGTCACTGTTTTTGGGTGACACAGACGCCTAGGTTTGCTCTAATGTGACGCTATGCGTTCCCTCTTCCGAAACCTGGCGGTATACGTGTCTTTATTCACACCGCTATTTGCCGCATTTTTGATTTCGATCGCCCTCTCAATATCCAACCCTTTGTTTGCCCAGGTACAAGTCCCGCCGCCACCTGACATTTTGCAGATCTATCGCGAACCGGTGAAGCCGGGCAAGATGGCTGAATACAAGCGTTTGGAAGCCGAGGCCGCAATGGCCTGCTCAAGGGCCAATACCTGGCCTTACGTGACCATGGAGGGAATCAGCGGACCGCAGGAAGTTTGGTTCGTCTCCGGCTTTGATTCCTATGCGGCGATGGAGCGCAGCGCCGGGCCCTTTGTCCGTAATGCAACGTTGGCAAACGAGCTCAGCCGCATTATGGATACCAAGAGCAATCTCGTAGCAGAGTCGCGCGCAGTGTTTCTGCGCTATCGACAGGAACTTGGGAACAACCGCGGGTTGATGCGTCCGCAGACTCGCTTTTTCACCGCCACCATGGTGCAGGTAATTCCGGGACATGAGCGCGAGTATGAGGAAAGCCAGCGTATCCTGCGCGGGGTGCGGGAGCGGGCTGCGGCAACGGATAATCGCGCGGTCTATCAGGTGATTTCCGGCATGCCGCAGAACACGTATCTAACACTATCTCCCTATCATTCATTTCGCGAAGCCGGCGAGTCATTGGATGGAGTTGTGGATTATGACGATGTGGATGAAAGCGTCCGTGGACGCGTAAAGGAATTGCTGAGCACATCCGTGTTGAGTTCCCAGACGTTTGTCTTTGCCGTTGATCCGGCGATCAGCAATCCGGCCGGTGAGTGGATTGCCGACGATCCGGACTTCTGGAAGTTGTCACCTGCGATGCGATCGGGAGTGAAGAAGTAAATAATTTTGAATTGACAATTTTAAATTTCAAATTTCAAGTTCAAACTAGGGCCTTGTGTGAATTCCGCGCAACTGGGCGAGCACGGTCAGTATTCCGGGGTTGCCTGCCGAGTACGGCAACCAATCAGCGCTATCGCTCACCTTACTTAGGGAATGCTAGCCAGAATGTCAGCCAAGACCTCGCGGGTACTGGCAGTCGTGTTTCTACTGACGACTTTAGGTCTGGGCGGAGTGCTGGGGTGGACGTGGTTTTCCATCAGAAAGCTGGCTCTGGCGCCTCTCCCTGAACCAGCCCTGCCGGCCAAGATGCGTCCCACGACAGCGCCGGTATCTCCGCTGCAAATCCAATATCAGCTCAATCTACCCGGGCGGGGTGAGATCTTTCCTGCACTGGCGGGCGGCAAAGCCGTGGATTACTGGCCGGTGGCGGTGCTGAGTATCGCGAATACTTCATCGCGTCCCGTGTTGCAGGTGATCACCGCGCAGGTGAGTGGATGGACGGAAGAGTTACGCGAAACCGCGGTGATCGGACCGAATGAAGTGCGCAGTTTCAATCTTGATCCGCAGTTGCTGCCGGACGCCTACCAGAATGAGGAAATACGCCAGGGCAATCTTACGGTTGAGGTGAAAGAGCCCGTGAGCGGACACAACTTTGCCGAGCAGCGGCCTGTTTTTATTCATAGCGCTTCTGATTTGTTCTGGGGCGGAAAGTTTGCCAATGCGCAACTGCTGGCGCGCTGGGTTACGCCGCACGATCCCGGGGTGTTGCAGCTTGTCTCGCGGGCGGAAAGAATCATTCCTGGCGGACGCATGCGTGGTTATAACGAAGCCTCTGGAACTGAACTGGCCGCACAGGTCAAGGCACAAGCTGAAGCTGTGTTCCAGGTGCTGCGACAATCGCACATCAGCTACGTGAGCAGCATCTACACGTTTGGCAATTATCCGGGAGAGACACAGCGCATACGCCTGCCACGGGAGACGCTGGTCCTGAACAACGCGAACTGCATTGATGTGAGCGTGCTGTTTGCCTCAGCCATGGAAAATCTTGGCATTCGTCCGGTGGTGGTGATTGTGCCAGGACATGCGTTTGCCGGCGTGCGGCTGGGACCAGGCTCGGAAGATATCCTTTACATCGACCTGACAGTGTTGCCTACCGGGACATTTAATGCCGCTGTGAAGAGGGCGCAAGGCTGGCTGGCAAAAACACCAAAAGACGAGATACTGAATGTGGATATTGGCGCGGCAAGGTCGCTCGGGGTTTATCCAATGCCGACGGTGCAGAGCGCGGCCAAGCCGGCGGTAACAACATCATCGTTATAAAGACCTCAATATGAAAAGTGGAGCAGCGGATGTAATTGTCATCGGCGGAGGGATTGCCGGGCTGACCACGACTCAGCGCCTTGCCGCCGCCGGAGTGAACGTAACGCTGCTGGAAGCACGGGACCGGCTGGGCGGAAGGATTTTTACGCAGCACCATCAGGGCTATCCGGTTGAACTGGGCGCGGAGTTCGTCCACGGACGTTCACCAGAGATATTCAATCTGGCAACGGCAGCAGGGCTGAAGCTGGCTGAGTCCGGCGGTGATTTTCGCAGCAAGGTAGGCGGCCGGTGGGAAGACTCTGAAAATCTGATGACCGAGGTGGATGAGTTATTTGATCAGATACCGGTTGATGGGCCTGACCAGTCATTCCGGCAATATATCGACAGCACCAGGTACTCGCCGGAAGTCAAAGACCAGGCCACGCGGTTTGTGGAGGGCTTTCACGCCGCCGATCCTGATCGGGTGGGCATTCATTGGCTGCTGAAGACAACCAAGGCGGAAGAATCGATTCATGGTGATACTTCATTTCGTATTCGAGACGGATACAGCAAGCTGGTGGAAACATTGGCACATGAGATTGCCGGACAACGCATTTTGCTTGATACAACCGTGAATGCCATTCGATGGCAGCCAGGAGCAGTGACGGTTGAGACGTCACGAGGCAATTTTCGCGCTCCGCAGGTGGTCGTCACACTTCCATTGGGAGTGCTGCATGCAGGCAGCGTGGAGTTTACTCCGGGGCTGGTTGAAAAAGATGAGGCAATGCGGCTACTCAGCATGGGGCCTGTGATCCGCGTGAGCCTGTGCTTCCAGAACAAGTTCTGGGAGGACGATCAGCACATGCGTAATCTCAGCTTTCTGTTTACCGACAATGTGTACTTCCCGACGTGGTGGAGCAGCAATCCCCTGTCGTATCCGATTCTCACTGGCTGGGCAGCAGGTCGATGCGGGCGAACGCTCACAGGGAAAAGTGAGGCGCAAATCACAAACATTGCGATGAGCGCGTTGGCGCAGATCCTTGACCGCAGTGAATCAGATTTGAAGCCTGAGGCAAGCTTTGTGCATGACTGGCAACGCGACGTTTTTTCACGAGGCGCTTACAGTTATGGAAATGTTGGCGGCGCCGAAGCCGGACGCCGCCTGGCTGAGCCCATGGCAGATACGTTGTTCTTTGCCGGCGAAGCGACGAACTTCGAGGGACATAACGGCACCGTGAACGGCGCGATGAACAGCGGGATACGGGTTGCGGACGAGATTCTGCTGGTGAGCGGAAAAAGCTAATCTTCACCACGGAGACACGGAGGCACGGAGAAAGGCAAGAAGCGGTTGATCGGATCATCTTCTGATCACAACGCAAAGACGCATTCCCCGGGCTTACGCCCGGGCTAACTTCTCACCGCGTCTACGGCACTGCGCATCGGCGATGTGGACGGAGAATGCGTTGAGGCGCGGCGAAAGACGCGGCATGCCGCGTCTCTACACCGACATCATTCTTCGGCGCAAACATCCTCGACGACTGTTAGGGATCCCTCGCTTTGCTCGGGATGAAGAGTCAGCCGCTCTGCTCGGGATGAGAACCAAGTCAGCTCCAGCCGTTCCAGCGTGATCCGGAAGCGCGGAAGATGGCCGAGCGCGAAGGAATCCATGAAGGAATTCGGCGGAAGCGCGAGACTGACTCCAGTGTCCGGGCGCGTTGATGGCGATCAAAAGCGCGCACATACTGCCGGATAATCTGCGGCATGGTGAGACGCAACGCGGCAGAAAAATTCTGCTCAGACATGGTATGCCGGTCTTCTTCCGAAGCCAGCAGGTCAATCATGCTCTGTGCGAGCGCAGCCTTATCGCCCACGGGATAGAACTTGATGCCCAGATTTTCGCTCTCCGCCATTTCGCGGAAGTCCGGAATATCGGAACAAATGATGGGAACACCGTGTTCGGCAGCAAGATGGGCCACGCCGCTTGCGCCAGTTGCTGAGGTGTAAGGCATCACCATGAAAGACGAGGTACCGAACATTTCCGGAATCTGCACTTCTTCCACGTAGCCCGTAAATTCAATGCGTGGGTGGTTGCCATGCTTTTCACGCAATGATTCGATATAGCCGGGCGAGTTTCCGTTGTTTCCGCCGGCGATAATCAGCCTGGCATTCGGGAACCGGGACGCAACTTTTTCCTCGAACGCTTCGATCAGAATTTCACAACGCTTGTACGTTCCCCATTTTCCAAACGCCAGGATGCGATGCTCCGGATTGCCGCGCCGGCTGAAGTCAGGATACTCAGGCCGTGCGCCAAAGATGCCATGCGCGCGGAAGTGAACATTTTCTCCGCTGTACTTTTCGATCAACGTACGTCGATAGGCAGGCAGAAGAACTGAAACGGAGTTCGCCATGAGAAGCAAGCGCGTGGCGGCATTGCCGGCAAAACGGAAGAGCCGCTTATGTTTGACGCCTGCATCTTCCAGGTCAATGTGGTCCATGAGGTGGTGCAACGTCACGTGTGTGTAGAAGCCGGCCATGCGCGTCATGGCAGGCAGAGTGAGCCCGGAAAACGCGGCGAGGGGGCTTTCTTTGGTGCCGAAGCTGGAGAAGACAAGGTTGAACCAGACAACGTCAGGCTTGATGGCTCGAATCGCGCGGAGCATGTGCAGGTGGTTGCTCACCCGGTTCATGGCCCAGCAGCGTTCCACGTCAAACTCAGGCAGCTCAGGTTCCGGCGGATTGAGTTCGTCGGCAAGTACGGTGAGCCCGATCAGCGGATCGGCCTGGAGTTCGCGAGCAACGTGATACCCGTATTCATTGAGTACCACCTTGCTGGGTGGAAATGCGCTTACAAGACAAATCTTCATTAGCTGGAGGGCCCCTTAAATCTTTTCCGTCAGGACGTTTCAGTTGGTACGTCGGTTAAAACAATGAAATCTGAATGACCGGGCGGAATGACGAGGTACTCGCATTGGCGCCGGTGAAGTTATAGAAGCTCTGCTGCTGGAGGCCCACTGAGAAGCGCAGCGGATATTCAACGGGCAGGTTTGCAGTCCCGTCGTTGTAACCTCGATGCAGTGGCTTTACATAGGAGATGAGGAATCCGCTTTGAACGTTGTCATACTGATGGAATCCCTGGCCCCGGGTAAAGTCAAAGGCGGCGTTCAGTGACCAGCGTTCGTTCAACTTATGATCCAAACGCACGCCGGGAATAAAGGCCTGGGCAAAGGCGAAAGTCTGTTCCTGCACGCGCCATGAACGAATGTACTTGCCCAGTCCGGTGAGAGTTGTGGTATCGCCGAACTTGTGCGTCCATCCAACCCAGGTTGCGGTGGTAAAAAATTCACGTTGCAACGGATGGAACAGAAGATCGCGGACGGAGTAACCGGTTATAAGAGAATTGTGTCCCCACGGACGGCCCACTTCAAACTCAACCGTGGCGCCCAGGTCGCGCGAACTGAGGTTCTGTTCGGAGAAGGGCCCGGACTCATGCACGGCATTGCCGCGAATGGTCAGCCACTGAAACAGCGAAGAACTGGTGAGATACAGATACTGACGGAACAGTTCCTGGTTAAGCGGTGCGGGCGTTTCCGTATCACGGCGTAAAGTAAACGCGACGCCGGGATTCAGGATGAAATGCGCGTTGCCCCAACGAAGCACTGGCGTGGTGCCTACGTCAAAAACCGTGTCGTAGGTATTGCGACGAACAATCGCCAGTGCACTGGGCACTGACAGAACGCCACGATAGTTGCGAATGCCGAATGATCCGTTGATAGGCGTGAAGTGCGACGGATGATAACGGAATGTGCTGGTTAGATCAGTCTCCTGCGACGAACGGGGACTCGTGGTGATGCCGAAGAACTCATTGTCCATCTGGTAGAGCGTCGCGTCTTCAAAGAGCGCGCCGGAGAACAGGCTGTTTTGCATGAACAGGTTCGGATAAATTTCCGTGCCTTCATCACCTGCAACCTGCAACAGGCCACGTTCCGCGATGGGATCGTTGGCTGAGACCTGATTGGCATGCGCATACGCGGTGATGGCATGCAGATTGTCATGGCGCTGGTTGTAGATGTTGGCCCAGGCAAGCTGGTAGTCGTAGTTCTGGTCGTAGTCCGGCGAGTTGCCAAGTTGTTTGAGCAGAGCTTCAGCCTGGCGGTCTTTGCCCTGAGCGATGTAGGTGTTTGCCATGCCGATTGCCACCGTATCGTCGGACGCGCCCATTTCTTTGGCTTTGTTGAAATAGCGCTCGGCTAGATCAAAGTCATGTGAGGCCAAAAAGATGTTGGCTGCTTCCACCATGTTGTCAGTGGTAACAGGTGATGCTTCACCAATGCGGGCTTCAGCGAACGCCAGCGCCACTTCCTGCTTGGCGGCTTCGTCTTTGCCCTGGTCATGGAACAGCTTGGCGAATTCAAGGCGGACATCCACGCGATTTGCGTCCGGCGCATCGAGTGCTCGAGCAAAACGCTCCGAGGCAGCTTTCTGATCGCCCAGCGTCAGCAGTGCTTCACCGGTGGCAACGAGAATTGCGGCCTGGTCAGCGCCTTCACGCTCGGCCAGTTGGATGTAGCGATACGATTCGGTACGGTTGCGAATCTGCGCGTTAGCCGCAGCTAGACTGGCGTAAATAACAGGATCGTCGGGCGAGAGTTGCAGTGAGCTGTTCCACTCTTCAATCGCGCGCCCGTAGTGGCGAGCGTGATAAAGCGTATCGGCCAGGGCAAGATGCAGCTTGAGATCATCGGGCGAAGAGTTCAACGCCAGGCGATATTCCTTTTCGGCTTTATCAAGTACGCGCATCTGGCGATAGGCAGTTGCCCTTGCCATGTGAATGGCGCTCACATCGCCCAGGCCTTTCTGGGCCTTGTCGATGTCGTCCAGCGCTTCACGCGAACGACGGAGTTGCAGATAGGAGAATGCGCGTCCGAGATGAGCAATCGCATTATCCGGATTGGCCTTCAACGCCGGATCAAAATCATTGATCGCGTTGGTGGCGTCCTGCATGTCATTGCGGACGTAACCTCGGATGACCAGCGCATCCAGCATTTTGGGATCTTTTTGCACTACCCGCGTGAAGTCATCAATGGCCTGCTGCAAGAGCTGATTCTGGCGATGAACGTGACCGGCAAGCAGCGGGAAGTTTGGCTCTCTGGGCAGAATGCTTTCATAGCGACTGACCAGCGCCAGCGTATCGTCAAAGCGGCCAAGATTGTAGTAGTCGTAAGCCAGATAGACAGCAGCGTCACGATCACGCGGCATTTTGGCCAGTGCCTGTTGACCGATGCGTGCCGACTCAATGTACCTGCCTTTGAGGAACAGGAAGCGTTCGGTCTCACGCATCACGCGCGGGTCGTTCTTCATGGTGCCAGTGGCGCGGGCAATCCATTCGCCGGCGAGATCAATTTTATGATCGTCAATGGCGGCGTTGGATCCAGCGGCGATAATCTGCGGGTTGGATGGCGCCAGCTTGAATGCTTTTTGGTAACTGGTTTCAGCCTTGGCAAATTCGTGCGTGGCCGTGTAGAGATCGCCGAGCGCTACGAACGGAACATAGTCATCGGGATAGGCCTTGGCCATGCGGACAAAATAGCCTTCCGCTGCCTTGTTGTCTCCCACATCGCGCGAGAGGTAGCCGAGCGCTTCCAGAGCGAAACGGTTGTTCTGGTCACGCTGGAGAAGCGCAGTGTACATCTGCCGGGCTTCAGCCTTGCGGTTGTTCTTCCACAGCAAGTTGGCATATTGCAGCGTTACGCTGTCATTGTTCGGCTCAATTTGCAGTGCCTGTTTCAGGTCAGCTTCAGCGCCGGTAAAGTCATTGCCAATGCCGCGCAACGCCGCGCGCAATCGCAGGTATTCAACCTGCTGCGTGGCGTCCACCTGAAACTTTGCCAGGCCTTCCAAACCAAGCCTGACTTGTTGTTGTGCCGCGTCTTCATCCTGAAGATTGCGGTACGCGTCAACCAGTTGCAAACGCAACTGGGTGGGATACAGAATGCCTTCGGCAGGACCTTCCGGCATGGCGCCAAGAGCGGCCAGATATTCCTTTACCGCGTCCGGGTCTCGATGTTCAACCGTGGCAAGGTCTCCGCGAATCGCATGCAGCCGATAGTAGTTAGGATCAAGCTGTTCACCGCGGGCAAGATAGATGCGCGTCTTGTCCAGATTGCCCAGACGCAGTTGAGATTGCGCGGCTGCAAGTTGGACATTGACCGCCTTCGGTGACATGTTTGCGGCCTGCTCGTAGGAGTTGGCCGACTCACGCTTCATTCCGGCAAGGCTGTAGGTATAGCCGAGTTCGGAGTAAACGTCCACGTTTTTGCGTGGCGCTTTGTTCAAAATGGCGATAGCGGACTTATAGTCATGCGCTTCACGATAGTACTGGGCCACGGCACGGAAAACGTCAACGTTTCTGGGATCGCGCCGCATGGCTTTATCCAACAGCGCTTTCGCCCGGTCCGTCTGCTTCTGCTTCATGTACGCGATAGCCAGCAGCAGCTCAGCATGTGACGATGGCTGAACATTTTCTGAGCGTTCCAGCAGGGTCGTCGCCTGGCGCAGGTCACCGGATTGCATGAAAAGTTCGCCGGCCATGGCAAGATCATTGCCGCGGCGCGGGTTGGCCGCAATTACTTGAAGCAGCAGCTTCTTGGCGTCATCGGTCTTGCCCATGCGGATGTACGTCTGGGCTTTTCCGGAAAGACCTTCCACCGAATTGGACGAAATAGCCAGGCCGCGATCGAAAGCCTCCAGCGACTGGGAATAATTTCCTGCCAGTCGCGATGCATATCCAAGCAGGAACCAGTGGCCCGGGTTATTGGGTGCTTGCTGAGTGAGCCGACGCGCATAGGTCATGGCTGCGGTGTAGTTGCCTTTGGCCAGCGCATCTTGCGCCGCCCGTGCATTACGGCCTACATCAATGCTGGTGCCAAAGCCAAGGCCGCTTGAGCCAGACGACTCCTGCGATGTCTGCGACTGGGACTGCTTCTTGGCTCCAAAGCCCTGGCCCTTCTTGGTGGACTGGGAATTCTGTTTCTGCGCCGGCTGATTACCAAGGTCGAACGTCTGCTCCTGGCCATAGCCAGATTGGAGCAGCGCGCATAGAAGTGCCAGACCTAAAAGATTTCTTCTCACGGGACCACCGAATGTTTGAGTTACTGACGTACCTAAAGTACCTAAAAACGACAAAGGCCAGGATCAACCATTTCCGCACCGGATCGCCGGTACCGGGGACGCTCCTGCCCATTCATGAAAAATCAGGGCAACCGTTCCAGGGACAGCAGCTCTGATCTCATGTCTGTTTCAAGATGCTATTTCTGAGCTGGAGGATTGCCAGAGGGGGTGAAAACTCATGAAATTAGCAGCAAAGTGAGAATCCAGATACCACAAGGCAAACCCTAGGGCCTCTTTTGAATCGAAACTGGTCTGAAAGCAAAACTGCTGCTTTTTGTTATTTTTCTTTCCCATCGACGTTTTGTCGCTTAGCGCGGAGGTCTTTTCATGAGTTCCCCTTCCATTGTTGCCAACAGGCCAGATCCCCTGTTGAGCCGGGCTATTCCGATCAGCTGGGTGCTTTTGCTCGCCCTGCTGGTACACGGCCCGCTATTGCTGATGCAGTTGCCCAATGACTCCTATGACGCCAACTTTCACAAGTTCTTCGCGTCGCACTACGCACAGCACTGGTTTGATCCATGGAACCCCAAGCAGTTCACCGGATTCTCACAGACTTCTTATCCGCCCATGGAGCAACAATGGGTGGCGCTGTTCTCGCATGTCATTGGCCTGGACATGGCTTACATCTTTGTTCAGTTCATCGCGATTTTGCTGCTGCCGATCGGCGTCTTCCGATATGCACGAATATGGGTAAGTGAACGAGCAGCCAGTTATGCCGCGATAGGTAGTGTGTTGCTGGGTGCGCTGGGCTTTCTGGTCTATAACGCCGGCCAGCTCTCAACTACCTGGGCAGCGCCGCTGTATCTCAACGCGCTGCCGTATTACTACGAGTGGGCTCGCGAAGCGCGATGGAAATCACTGCTTAAAGGATTGTTCCTGCTTCTGGCCGCAGCCGCTGCTCACCACGTAACCTTGATCTTCGGCAGCTTCATTTTCACGCTGCCAGTGGTGGCCATGGCTTTCATAGACCGCAAGCGCGATGGCGTGGACGCTTCCGCCGGCGGCGTGCTCTCGCGTACCTTCACCTTCGCCGTGCTGACAACTGCCGGGATCATCGCCGTACTGTATCCGTTCTTTGTTTCTTTTTTTAACAATCCCATCAAGCAGATGCCCATTCCGCATGACAGCCGCTTGAACTTCTTCCTGAATCCCAGCGCGGGAATGAACTTCTTTGTGGTTCCGTGGGGATGGCTGATCCTGACCATTCCGTTTATCTTTATCCGCGGATTGAAAGAAGCTCGCCTGCGGCCGCTGTTCCTGGGCTTCTGGCTGGCAATGTTGTTCTCTCTCGGCGGGACCACGCCGATTCCCAAGCTGTTGCTGGGACGAGCTTTTGACATCCTCACGTTTGAGCGCTTCAGCCTTCTCGCTTCCATCATGGCGCTGCCGATCGTCGGCCTGATGGCTGCCGAACTCATGGACCGTTACGGACGCAAGGCGATATTCACCCTTGCGAGTGCTGCCGCACTCTCCTTCGGACTCGCTATCGCGTGGCCTGTCTATCACATAGTGCGTGACAGGCCCTACAGCGTTGAAGAGGTGATTTCATTCCTCAATCGCGATAATCATGACAAGTTCCGCTATCTGACGCTGGGAATGGGTGGCAGCAAGTTCGATCTGATCTCCACCTACACCACCGCAAGCAGTGTGGACGGTGATTACAACTCCGCCCGTCTGCTTCCGGAAATGACATCATTCGGAGCAGGCCAGATGACGAACGCCAAGTATTACGGATCTGCCGGCATGGAATCACTCCGCGCCATGCTCAAACATGCCGACCATTACGGTTTGAAATACACGTTTGTTCGCGATCCGTTCTATGAACCTCTGCTTGCCTTTGCCGGATGGCGAAAGGACGAGGTGTACGATCACGGCAACGTCAGCCTGTGGGTGAAAGATGGCATTGCGCCGGCCCGGCCCACTGATCTTGGCGTGCGGCCAACTGCCATGGAAGGAATTCTGTGGGGAACGTTGCCAATCGGCAGCAGCATCATCGCACTGCTTCTGGTCATTCTGCTAGCGGACCACCGACTTGGAAAATCCGAGACGCTCGAATTCCCGACATATTCCTCTGAACCTGTTCTGCGGGAGGTGCGCTAATGGGGCGCGTACTGCTCATTCTTTTTGCTCTTCTAACACTTGCATTTGTCGCCACCGGCGCAGTGCACACAAGCGGTACCGCACCTGCCTCAACGCCCGAAGGTGCAGTACAGGCCATGTTCGCCAACGTTCAGGGACGCAACTGGGATGGAGCCTATGGCTACATTTCCACTGCCAGCAACGTTGATCTGCCCACGTTTACGCGCGATCTCACCGGACGCGATGGCAGCTTGCGTACATACTCGTCACTCGAAAGCGTTACCGCCCACGCAATGAACGAGAACGCCAATGAAGCCACGGTTCGCACTGAGTTGAAATATTCAACCGCCGTGGGCGCCTTCTATGACACCAAAGACCTCAAGGTGGTGAAAGACAGTGGCGACTGGAAGATCATGTGGGTTGCGGAGAAAGTTCCCGTGGTTCCGCCTCAGGTAATCCCGGTGAACTACCTTCGCTGGGACATAGTCTGGCGCGGCGTGGGTGATGATTGGGGCGCACAGAACGTGGAAAATCCACACATCCGCATTCTGTCCATGAATCCCGCTGAACAGAACGGCAGCGTAATCCTTCTTGGTGAAGTTGAAAATGAAGACACCGTTCCGGCTTTCGTCTCCGTGGGTGCAACGCTGGTAGGCAAGAACGGACAAGACATTTCCCAGGAAACAAGCTTTGATAAGGCTTCTCACATTCTGCTGCCAAAGGAGATTTCACCCTATCGCATTGACTTTCCGAAAGTGAAACTGACCGACGTCAAGTCAGTGCGCATGAAGCCTGATTCCATGCTGGTTCCTGCGTCAGCGGATCCGGTAATTGGCGTGTTGCATCAGCGCATTGAACAGGACGCCAAAGGTCATACCGTTCTGCGCGGTGAACTGATGAACGAAAGTGGACAGACCGTGAATATTCCTCACGTGCTGGCCACGTTCTATGACAACTCCGGCAAGGTGATCTGGATTTCTGACGGCTACGTGGATCACGCCCTGATGCCCCAGACGCCACAGTCATTCGCAGTGGACCTGCGCGATGATCTAGCCAAAAACGTTCACTCCTATCGCGTGACTGTGAACCAATACAGTCTCAATCGGAAGGACTAACGGGGATTGATCATGAGAAGACTTATTTTGATTGGACTGGTGATTGCTGTCTGCTGGTTCGCCGCCGACCTGGCAAACGCTGCTGAACTGCGCATCCCGCAAAGTCCGGTAGCTGGTCAGGCTTTCAGCATCGGTACATCGGGCAGCGGTGACGGCACGTTCTATCTGGTTGGTCCGGGAACGTCAGTAAAGCGTAAGATTCGCCTGGGCGAAGACGTTCAGGTGAAGGGCGAAGAGGTACGCAATGCTGGTCGCTGGGTGGCCATCGTTCGGGGCAGTGGCGGTCCGCAATCCCAGGTTTTCTTCGTAAAGCCTGGCAAAGCGGCGACCATTAACTTCTCCGCGCGGCCTTCTCGCGTGCCGGTGGCGCGTCCGGATTCAGTGAGCGGCGTGGCGTTTATCTTCGATAAATTCCACAACTTCATCCTGGATCCGACACCGGTGAAATTCAGCCTGTCCGTTGCCGGAACCACGACCTCACACAACGTGAACAGCAAGGAAGGCGTTGCTTACATCAACAGTTCGTCCGCAGCCAAGGCGGGAGCAGCGCAGTTTGTTGCCACGGTTGACGATGTTTCAGTGAACCGCGTGGTCGAGCAGGTGGCGTCGGATCCCTGCAATTTGCGCATGCATGTTGTGGGACATGAAAAAGATCAGATCATCGTGCAGACTGATCCGATTCGCGATTGCACCGGCAACGCCGTTCCTGACGGAACCATTGTTACCTTTACTGAGACCGATAACAGCGGCCGCAGTGTGGTGGATGCAAGAATCAAGAAAGGCATTGCGCGCGCTCTGCTGCCGGCGTCCAACAAAGCGACTATCGCGGTTGCTGCCGGCGTAATTCTGGGCAATGAACTGCACGTTGGAGGTGGAGAATGAAAGTGAGACGCCTGATCATCCTCACACTCGGCCTGGCCATTGCATTCTCCGGCACTCTGCCATTGTTGAAACGCATCTTTGCTGATACCAAGCCAATAGTCCAGCTCAACATTGCATCCACCACACCGCGCGCGGTGGAGGACAGTACACAGCAGGCGATCGTGCGCGATTATTCCGCTGCGTGGCAGGGAATGGGTACAGCTCTGGCCAATAACAGCATCGGTCCGCTGAACGAAAACTTTACTGGTTACGCTCTGGACAAGCTGACAGAGCGCGTGAAAGAGCAGACACAGAATGGGCTGAAAACGCGCATTGTGGACCACGGCCACAAAGTGGACGCGATCTTCTACTCGTCCGATGGATCAGCCATTGAATTGAAAGACACAGCAACGCTGGAAACGCAGGTTCTGGACGGCGATACAGTCATCCATTCTGACCAGTCACAAGTGCACTATTACGCGGTGATGACCGGAGCGGAGGATCGCTGGAAGGTGCGCGTTCTGGAAAGCACACAGTAAAAAGGCAGCCGGAAATACTACCCAAGCGCGACTTTCCTGGTCGCGCTTTTTTGTGCCGCGGGCTTTCTGGCTGCAACCACCCGTGGAATACCCTGTAAATCCGCGGTTGTTCTCACATCGTCCCAGCCACGCATAAGCTGCTTGGTCTTTTCCTCGATTGAGAAGCCGATTTCCGTCACGAACCATCCGCCCGCGCGTAAAGCTGATTGTGACTGGGGAAGTAGCCGTTTGTAAATGTCCATGCCTTCGGCACCGGAAAACACGGCAATCCTGGGCTCAAAGTCCTTGACTTGCTTCTGCACTTTGTCGGCTTCCGATTCGCCCACATAAGGTGGGTTCGACACTACAAAGTCAAAGATGCCCTCGTCGTAAACGCTGAGCAGATCAGACTTCCGCATCAGCACCCGCGATCCCAGTCCGAGACGCGCCGCATTCACTCGCGCCATCTCCAGGGCTTCGTCAGAAATATCACAGGCATGAATCTCCGCCTCCGGCAACTCCGTGGCCAGGGCCAGAGCAATGCACCCGGAACCCGTGCCAACATCCACGATCCGTATGGGCGCGTGATGCTCGCGGTAATGCTCATGCACCAGTTCCAGAATGGTCTCCACCACGTGCTCGGTTTCCGGGCGAGGAATCAGCACTGCCGGAGAGACCAGCAGGTCCAGGCCCCAGAACTCCTGATGGCCGGTGATGTACTGTGTTGGGCAGCCCTGCTCACGCTGCGCAGTGACCTCGTCATATCGATACTGCTCTTCCGGAGAAAGCTCGCGCTCAGGATGAGCAAACAAATAGGAACGATCACGACCCAGCGTGAAGGTCATCAGAATTTCAGCGTTTAGGCGGGGAGACGGAACGTCAGCGGCGACGAACCGTTGGTAGGCAGAATCTACGGCTTGCTTTAACTGCATGGATCGCCTCTGGCAATGCTCGACGAAATCTGTGTTGCGGAGCCCAGGCACCCACGTTTGTAGCGCGGGCGCCTGAATCTTTATGCCATCACTTCTGTCTGTTCTTTCATTTTCTCAGCCTGATTGTGCGTGATCAGCGCGTCCACAATCGGGTACAGCTTACCATCCATTACGTCCGTTAGCTGGTGTAATGTCATTCCTATGCGATGGTCCGTGACTCGGTTCTGGGGAAAGTTGTAGGTGCGGATCTTCTCGCTACGATCTCCGCTGCCCACCTGCGACTTGCGCTCTTTCGCCATGGCCTGCTGCTGCTTGTCCATTTCCATTTCATAGATACGAGACCGCAACACACGCATGCCTTTTTCACGGTTCTTGATTTGCGATTTCTCGTCCTGGCAGCTCACCACGGTGTTGGTGGGAAGATGCGTAATGCGTACGGCCGAATACGTTGTGTTGACTGACTGTCCACCGGGACCAGACGAACAGAACGTATCAATGCGAATGTCTTTCGCCTCGATCTTCACGTCAACGTCTTCTGCTTCCGGCAGCACCGCCACCGTGACCGCCGACGTATGCACTCGGCCTTGCTGTTCCGTGGCGGGAACGCGCTGCACGCGATGCACGCCGCTTTCGAACTTCATGCGGGAATACACGCCCTTGCCTTCGATGATGGCAATCACTTCCTTTAATCCGCCCACGCCGGATTCTGACGTTGAGAGCACTTCCACCTTCCAGTGCTGTGTTTCCGCGTAGCGGTTGTACATGCGGAACATCTCGGCGGCGAACAGGGTGGCTTCGTCACCACCAGTGCCGGCGCGGATTTCCAGCACCACGCTCTTTTCGTCATTAGGATCTTTGGGCAGCAACAGCACTTTCAGCTTTTCTTCCGTGGCTGTCAGGCGTTCTTCCAGGCGAGCAAGTTCCTCCTGGGCATAAGCGCGCATCTCAGCGTCAGACTCATCGGCCAGCATGGCTTTGCTTTCTTCAATGCCGCGCTTCAGGTCCTTATACTCGCGATATTTCTCAACAATATCGGAAATCTCGCTGTGCGCCTTGGCCGTCTTCTGGTATTTCTGCGAGTCATTCATGAGCTCAGGCGACGCCAGCGCCCTGGTCAACTCGTCATACCTGGTTTCAACCTGTGTTAGTCTCTCAAACATTTTTTAATCTCTCTCAGCCGATTGATCGGCTCGCTCGCCGTCCCGATCAACTATCGAAGTAGCACGCCATCACGCGCGTCCTGAAATCGCTACGGGACCTTTTATGTGGATTTAAAAACGAGGTGGTGCGAAAGCACTATGAGCGGAGGGCCCGCTAGAGATTCGGCTGGGAAACTTCAATCGTGATTTGAAACAAAGCTGATGTCATCGGATTTACCGTCAGGCAATCACCAACTCGCCGCCGTGTTTGGCTTCCAGTTCCATGGCCTGCTGCAGGGCCACAATCGCGCACTCAACCTGATCGTCCGTGGGAGGCTGCGTGGTAATGCGCTGCAGCCAGAGTCCCGGCTTGGTCATCAACGCAAAGATCGACTTGCCGTGCTTCGCGGAAAACCTGATCAGCTCGTAGGAAACCGAAGCAATCACCGGCAGGAACACGATGCGCAACGCGAACTTGCCCCAGAATGTCTGCACCGGGAAAGCCGCATACACAAAAATGCAGATCAGCATGATGGTCATCAGGAAGCTGGTGCCGCAGCGCGGATGGTACGTGGAATACGCCTGCGCCTGTTTGATATTCGGCATGCCGTGGTCTTCAAAAGCAAAAACCGTTTTATGCTCGGCGCCGTGGTAGTGGTAAATGCGCTTGATGTCCTTGAACAACGAGATTCCCCAGACAAATAGCAGGAACAAGGCAATACGAACTGCGCCGTCCACCAGGTTGAACAGGAAATTATTGTTCAGCGCCAGGAAATGCTTCTTTAGGCCCGTGGCCGCAGCCAGCGGAACAAACTTGTACATAAAGATGAAGAAGCCAATGGAGAAGATCATGTTTACGGTCATCATCCAGTTGCTGATCTTCGGGGCTTTCTCGCCTTCTTCTTCGGCGATGGAAGCCAGTCCCACATCCAGCGAGAACTTTGAAGCTACAAAACCCAGCTTCATGGCCTGACCCAGCGTAGCGATGCCACGAATGAACGGCCAGCCCAGCCACTTGCGCTTCTCAGAAGGACGCACGAGAGTCTGGCTGTGGGTGGTGATCTGGCCATCCGGCTTACGAATGGCAATGGCCCATGCGTGGGGCGAGCGCATCATTACGCCTTCCACCACTGCTTGCCCGCCGACCAGGGTCTCTTCACCGCTCTCAAGAGCAGGCAATAACTGCAGCGAAACAAAAAATCTCAGAATTTGACGCCAATATCTCATTAGGTGATTAGATGAATAATAGCTGGTTCAGGCTCCAGACCAAGTAGCTGCTGGGCAGACAAGTACTGCTTCCATTTTACCCGACTTTGGGAATCAAACCTACCACGGAGATCCGGCGAGATAAACAAGTCCTTCAACGTCGGCTTTCAGGGAAGGCCTGTCGCTCCATTTCAGTCTGAATCTAAAGGGCTTAATGTTCTGCGCTGGGGCGCAGGATTGACTCCAATGTGACTGCCAAAGCACAATCCGACTACTGCCTATCGTTCTCGTGCATCCAAAGTGGCAAGTTTTTGCATCGTAAAGAATCGTAATTGCCATCATCCCAACTAAATAGCTCCATCAACATGCCAATCGACGAACCATTCAAGCCCGGAGATTCGTGTCTAGAAACCGGCATTTATCGGGTTTTCCACGATCAGCATCGCCTGCCCCATGAAGTGGTGGTTCTCCGCGGTGACAGCTTTCCCCGGTGTGCAAAGTGTACTGAGGGGGTAAGCTTCGTGCTTTTCTATTCTGCGCCGATGTTGCTCTCGACTTTTAAAGACGTCCTGCCGGTAATCGACGACGATGAGGCTTTTTCAGCAACTACCTCTAGCTGATTCAGCCGGGGCTGCGCAGAAAGCCAGCAGAGCCAAACATCTGATTTTTAAAACCCTTCAAGCCTTCAAGAACTCTTTTCGCCAGCCGAAAAACCGCTGGCAGTGCGATTGCGACTAGGTTCGCTTGATTGTCGCAAGCCAGGCCGATGCGCCGTTGTCGTGGTATCTCGTTTGAATCAGGTCGGGTTTGATGGATGCGGCTTTCCACCCATTTTCCGGGCTGAAGGCTGCATTGAGTTCTTCCAGGCTGACGGGGTGCGGGCCAGTATCGGGCCCCTGATCGCTGAAGCACAGCACGAATAGGGTTCCCTTGCGCTCGATCACCTTGGCGAGACTGGCAACGTATGCTGGCCGCTCATCGCCACTGAAGGTGTGAAACAGTCCGCAATCGAGCACCTTGTCAAACCTGCGATCTAAACACTCAAGGTGAAAGGCATCAGCCGGAGCGAACTCGGCGTTTATATTGCGATCTTTGGCTTTTTGGCGGGCGATGGCCAGCGCAGTCTCGGCCACGTCAATTCCCAGAACCGGCAATCCCAGAGACGCGATGTGAAGCGCGTTCTCGCCCGTTCCACAGCCCGCATCGAGAACCGCTCCGGCAAATCCGCCTTCGGATGCCAAGCGCACGATTGCCGGTTGCGGCCCACCAATATCCCAGGGTGCCGGGCCGTCGCTGTACGACGCGTCCCAAAGCTGTCCTGCCATGCGTTCGTGGCTGGTTGGTTGGCGGCCATGGGGCTTTTCTGGTTGGTCCGGCAACTTCGGTACTCCCTGCTGTCGATCCTAGCACGACGAATCAGGGGCGCTTGTGTACCTGCCCCTCCCCCCGGGTTTCACCCAATTTCACCCAACCTCACCCAAGCCAGGGGTTCTGGATTGCTGGGCAGGGAAGGTCACCCAGGCAATTAATTTGTCGTCCCGAGCGCAGTCGAGGGATCTGCTTTTCTTCCACTTTTCGATCACGGCGATGTCGCGCGCGATGACGGCGATCTCGGCGATTCCATCGCCCCCTCTGCCCCCGGGGTTTCATCCCAGTTCATCCCAATTTGGCGTAGACTTGAGCGATAGTCATCCCATTATTGGATCATCCGATCACTAGATCATCCGATGTTAGCCTTTCTCCGTGTCTCCGCGCTTCCGTGGTAGGTGTTTGGTTCTGCCTTTCCGATCTCGGCGATGTCGGCGATCAGGCGCGCTTTCGCGCGCCCCCCTCTGCCCCCCGGGTTCCATCCCAAATCATCCCAATCCATCCCGACCTCATCCGTTCTCATCCCGGTGCGATCAGTCCGCCTGATCCCAACTGATCCCGATTTGTCGGAGACTTCAGCGATTTGGGTTTCGGCTTCAATTTCCCGATTACCCGATTACTCAATTACCCGATCTCAAAGCGACCCCCTGCCCCTACCCCCGGTTTCACCCAATTTCACCCAACCTCACCCAATGTCACCCAAGGTTTTGGCCCCATTTTTAACCCGTGCACCCAAAATCACCCAAGGTTCACCCAGCCTCACCCAACGCTGGGGTGTCCAGCGCAGGCCTCGCCTGCGTTGGCTTGGCCACTGCTAAATTGCCATTTGCCATCTGCTGAATTTTCAAAGATCTTATCAATTCCGCCCCTGAGAGCTGTTTGAACATACCGCAGTTCATCGGGCGAATCAATTGCGAAAAAGGACAGCATGATTATCTGGCAGCTATTAGCATTCTCACCATCGGGCCGGAGTTGAATCCTGAGTCGCAAATTGAACTGCCCGGTCTTTGATAAAAGCAGAAACACTTTGCCTACCGCTTCGCCCCTTTCGTTTCTGCCAGGGACGGTTTCGGCTCATACACTTTTCTGACATGCTCATCCATACATCGCCGTGCCGGTATAGACGGTCGTCTTTGGTCAGTAGACGATCGTCTACGGATGCAGGTCCGCCGCCAGCCGCAGTAAAAAGCCCTGATGGCGCAAGTGGTTTATTTTCAATAGCTCATTCTCCAAAATCCCTGTGGCGAACTTTGGCGCGGGGATTGCTTTACAGAAGTGCGCTGGACGATCCAAGGAAGCTAAAAAGGAAGCCAGCTTAAGGAGATGAGTCATGAAAAGCCTGAAAACCATCGCAATTTTAACCTTGTTCGCACTGGCAACCGTAAGTTTTGCGGCGGCACAGGCTGAAATCAACCCTGATCATTTCCCTGATCCGCCGGCCGTGGCAATGAAGGCGGAAGTCCAGACGCAGGTCAACAACCTGCAGGCCAGAGTGCAAGGCTGTGAAGCCAGAATGAAAGCCGAGCAAGAGAAGCTGGAAGCCCTGAGGCAGGAAGCGATCTCTGCCGGAGCCATGGGCGATGGCGCCGCCGATTTCGTGAATGCGTACCTGGCGGAGAAGGAAACGGTGGACGCGACGCTCAAGACGCTGGCCATGGAAGTAGCCGCGGCGAACAAGGACATTGCATCGCTGGAGATGGACGGCATGGTCGTAGCCGAAGCCAGGGGCGGAAAGAGTGCGAGCCCGGTCCTGATGAGCACCAGGTTCTGATGGGCGCCAAAGCGCGCTCCATGGATCTTCACTAATAGGATCACCAGGAAGTTAGAAGTTTAGATGTTAGACAGAAAAGCGGGGCATAAGGGGGCTTAGGCCCCCTTTTCTGTGTTGAGAAACTTCTGTGTTCAAGAAAATCGGGGACACACCCTCGCCGGCGTCTCGGTTTTCATCCCATTTGGCGCCGATTCGGCGTTGGTCCGAGGAGAAAGGGGACAGCCTGAACTGTGCGATTTTTCTGTTCGGCAGAAGAGCTTGCCCGGAGCGGCTGAACCAAGTGAAGTAGTCGAATGGTCAGGAGCGTGCGCCAGCGTAGCGCCATTAAAAAACCGCCACGGGCCCATCCGGATTGCACGGCTGAAAATTGGTAATCGAGTAATTTGGTGATCGGGTAAATTGAAAGCCGCAGGCTGAACGGATCGGCGGGTTTCCGTGCCCACGAATCCTTTCTGACGCCCGGGAATCTAACCGTTGCGAGCGAAAATAGCCAAAAGCCGCCAATTACGTTAAAATAAACGTCTTAACCACACGGAAAGGTTTTAGAGGCCATGAAGCTAGGAATTCATCCCGCATATAACGAGACGCACGTACACTGCGCGTGCGGCAACCAGTTCACCACACGCTCGACCCACAAAGGCGAAATCAGCCTGGAAATCTGCTCCAATTGCCATCCGTTCTTCACCGGCAAGCAGAAATTGATTGATACCGCAGGCCGTGTGGAACGTTTCCGCCGCAAATACGAAAAAATGGTCAAGAAGTAAGAGGCCACAAAGATCACAGGCCTCCGCTTCGGCGGAGGCTTTGTTTTTGGAAGCCAGCCATTAGCCGTAAGCCCTGAGCCTTTAGCCAAAACGATTTACAGTGTTGGTTTCTGGTGTTGATTTGGCTAAGGGCTAACGGCTAAGTGCTAAAGGCTGTCGTGAAAAAATTCTGGGAAACTCCGCTTGCCACCACTGACGTGCCTCACGGCGCGCAGGTGCCGGAGTCTTTCCAGATCGGCAATGTGCACGTTGCACCGGCCACAATCCTCGCGCCCATGGCTGGCGTCACCGATACCGTTTTCCGTCGCTTCATCCGCAACGCCAGCTTTGTCCATAGCGCAAAAGAAGTCATGGAAGCGCCGGGAACCGCCGCCGGTTCAGAACAGAATTCCCAGGCGCTGAAAGATTTTTACGGCCGGAGCACCGTGCCTCAGGGCCCCAATGGAGCCGGGCACGATGCGAAATCTCCAGCGGTTTTCAAGAATGAAGCGTTCAGGAACAACGAGCGTTCCGGCTGCGGCCTTCTGATGACCGAATTCACCTCGGCCGACGGACTCTTCCGTACTCGCGAAAAGAAGCGCAAACGCTACCTGCACTTCTATCAGGATGAACATCCCATTTCCGCGCAGCTTTTCGGCAGCGATCCCGTGACCATGGCCGGCTCGGCAAAGATTGTGGAAGATGCCGGATTCGACATCGTCGATCTCAACCTCGGATGTCCGGCTAAACGCGTGGTGAAGTGCAACGGTGGCTCAGGCCTGCTCAAGGATCTTCCAGTCATCCGCAAGATTTTTGAAGCCGTACGTAGCGCGGTGAAGATTCCCTTCACCGTGAAGTTTCGCCTGGGCTGGGATGACGACAACATTGTCTGCGTTGAGCTGGCAAAGATGGCGGAAGATTGCGGCCTGAATGCCATGGCGCTGCACGCTCGCACGCGTGAACAAGGCTATAGCGGCAACGCGCGCTGGGACTGGATTGCCGCTGTGAAAGACGCGGTGAAAATACCCGTGATTGGGAACGGCGATATCCGCACGCCGGAAGATGCCGTCTCCGTGGTCGCGCAGACGAATTGTGATGCAGTGATGATCGGCCGCACCGCTGCTTCCAACCCCTGGATCTTCCGCCAGATTCGCCAGTTTGCAGAGACCGGACGCTATGACCAGCCGACGGAACGCGATCGCTACGAAATGATCCGATCATATTTCCAAATGCTGGTAGAAGAGGACATGCACGGCACTCCGGGAAAGATGAAACAGTTTGTGGCCTGGTTCACTCACGGAGTAACCGGCGGCAGCGCTCTGCGTCGCGCGGTCTATCACGCACAAAAAGGTCCGGACATTCTGGCCAGCGTTGACCAGTTTTTTGATGAGCTGCTCAACGGACGTGTGAAGCCAGATGAGGCTGCGATGCAGGAACCTGAGCCCCAGCTCGATCTGCTCTCCACCTGCGGCGACTAGTGACTACGTCGCCGGATCACACCCTTGGGCGGGCTTCCTAGCCGTAAGGATAGAAAACAAAGAACAGAAGTGACAAACCCGTCAGCACCCACATGCCCGGCCTGATCTGCCGGACTTTGCCGGTCACGATCTTTCCCAACGGATAAAGGATAAACCCTGCCGTAATTCCCACGCCGATATTGAAAGTAAAACACATCAGGGTAACCACAGCGAACGCGGGAATCGATTCCGTGTAGTCGCTGAAATCAATTCGCGTGATCGGCTCCAGCATGAATAATCCCACAATCACCATCGCCGGGGCATAGGCCTGCGGCGGAATGGAAGTAACAAACGGTGAAAAGAAGAGCGTCAAGGCAAAACCTGCGGCGGTCACCAGCGCAGTGAGACCTGTACGTCCGCCGGCTTCAATTCCAGTGGCAGACTCAACGTAAGCTCCCGAGGTTGTGGTGCCGATCATCGGCGCAAGCGTTGTGGTAAGTGCGTCCACCATCATGGGACGTTCAATCTGCGGCAGCTTGCCATCTTTATCCAGGAAACCGGCGCGAGCAGAAAGACCGATCAGCGTGCCCATGGTGTCCACGAACGCCATGATGAACACGGTGAGCACCACGGGAAATGCGCCCCAGCTCAGTGCCGACAGAATGTCCATTTTCATGGCGATCGGCGCGAGGCTCGGAGGCAGGCTTAGAAAATGCGTTGGCGGCCTGGCCGTTTTCGTCACAAATGCCAGAACCGCTGTGACCATGATCCCCAGTAGAATGGCACCCGGCACTTTGCGAATGACAAGTATTGAAAGCAGAATGAACCCGAAGATCGCCACCAGAACAGGAGCAGAATTAAGGTGTCCTGCGCGCACCGGCGCACCGGCCACGCCCAGTGCGACAATTCCCGTCTGGTTCAGCCCGATGAATGTCAGAAACAATCCGATGCCAACGGCAAAGCTGTATCGCAAAGACAGCGGAACGGAATCAACCACCCATTGCCGCAGCCGCAAAATGGTCAGGATCACAAACAGGACACCAGCAATGAAGATTGCACCCAGAGCAGTCTGCCACCTGTAGCCAAGCTGCACGCACACCGTAAATGCGATGAAGGCGTTCTCGCCCATGTATGGCGCAATGGCAAAGGGACGGTTGGCGTAAAAAGCCATCAGGGTGCAGCCAAAGACTGCCGCCACAATGGTTGCAGTGAATCCGGGAGCCGGAGGAATTCCGGCCGCGCTGAGAATTGCTGGGTTTACCACCACAATGTATGACATGGTGGTAAACGTAGTGAGCCCGGCGATGACCTCGCGGGAAATGGAAGTGTTGTATTTGTCCAACTCAAAGAAGGAGCGGATCGCCTTCATCAGGAGTGGGACCTTTGCTTGAGAGTGGCGTCCAGCAATGCCAGATACCCACACAACAGGCGATAAGAGTCGTAATAATTTCCCGGTCTGAACCGGGAAGGTTCTTCTTTGCGAAGATGTTCCTGCGTGATGGAGTGAAGTGTGATTTGCGGGACATTTCGCTGGGCGAAAGGATCAGAATCAGAGCTCCCCGCCGCGGAAATATCAACCTGGCTCGCGGGCAGTTTCAGCATGTAAACGCATTGGATCAACGTTTTCACCAGCTCTTTGTCAGAATGCGCGGTCCAGATTTTTGTTGGCGAGAGTCCCAGAGCGTCCACGTTGATCATGGCATCCACGTGCTCGTGAGCATCCAGGTGATCGGCAAAGAACTTTGAGCCCACCACATCATTGCCATTGTCGGCAAAGGCGACAAAGACAAAACTGAAATGCCGCTTGCGTTCCTTGAGACATCGATACAAACCCGGTAGCAGCGCAGCTCCGGCCCAGTTATCCAGTGACCGCTCCGGAGAACTGGGATGGTCAAAGTGTGCGCCAATCACAATGGTGGATTTGCTTTCTCCGGGCAGATGGCAGATCACGTTCGGCGCCGCAGCTCCCTGGACTTTCTGCTCTGTCAAATCAACGATGCCACAACCGGCTTGATCAAACCATTTTTTCAGTTGTTCGGCTCGTTCCTGGTCGGTTGCGGGAACAGTTTCAGCGCGACGGACAGCTTCGTCCTTTTCCAGCGGAGTGAACCTTACCCTCTGGGCAACGCACGCTTGCGTCCCGCAGAAAACAAACAAAGCCGCAATTGTGCCCGCAAGCATGGCCCCGCGCATGGTCACGCTATCTTACACGGCTTTGGCGATAAATTTTCCGTTCTGGTTGCTGATCTGCGCCCAGGGGACGTCAGGATCATGCGTGAACATGGTGAGCCACTGCCCGGGTAAGGCCCGTTCATAATATTTTTTGCGATTCTCAATGGCTTCCAGCGGGAAAAGATCATAAGCCATGACCCAGGTCGGCTCCAGATGCCACGTGGTGGGAAGCAGGTCAGAGATATAACACGCGGTTTTTCCGCCACTATTAAGCATCACCGCCCACATGTTGCGCGTGTGTCCGGGAATGGTTTCCACCGAGATACCCGGCGTGATCTCCTGATCGCCAGAGAGCAACGTCATCTGGCCGGTGCGGATCAGCGGATCGTAATTGTCACTGATATAGCTCACACGGTCACGTTCCAGTTGCAGCACACCGTGTTCCCACTCGCCTTTGGGCGCGTAGTACTTTGCCTTGGGAAACGTTGGCACGGCAACTCCGTTCTTGTAGATAGTGTTCCATCCGCAGTGGTCGAAGTGCAGGTGCGAGTTGATGACGATGTCTATGTCTTCTGGCGCTGCGCCCGCTTCATGCAGGCTGTTGAGCAGCTTTTCCTGGGGCAGAAAGAAGCCCTTGGTCTTTTCCGCCAGCTTGTTGCCGATTCCGGTTTCAATCAGGATGGTCTGCTTCCCGGTCCTGATCAGCACAGAGTTGCAGCTAATAGTGATGCGATTCAGATCGTCAGGCTTCACCTTGCGTTGCCACAAGGTTTTTGGCACCACGCCAAAAAAAGCGCCACCATCGCCCACGTAGGTGCCGTCACTGACTGCGGATAGCTCAAAATCTCCCAATGAATATTTTTGTATGCTCACGGCTGCGGCGCTACTCCCAGAAGTTCAGTACGGAAATGATTGCGGATACGGTTAAACAGGTGCGTTCTTGCCGCCTGCCCGGAAATGCCATGCGTTTTGCGGGGGTAAAGCTGCAGATCAAACTGCTTGCCCGCGTTGATAAACGCATTCACCATTTGGATGGTGTTCTGCATGTGAACGTTGTCGTCACTGGTGCCGTGCACTTCCAGGAGATGGCCGTGGAGCTTGTCGGCAAAGTTGATGGGCGAACTGTTCTTGTAGGCTGCCGCGAATTGCGGCACCAGTCCGCCATAACGCTCGGTGTAGATGGAGTCGTAATTGGTCCAGTCAGTTACCGGCGCAACGGATACGCCAGCCTTGAAACGATCAGAATGCGTCATGGCATAGAGCGTCATGTAGCCGCCGTAACTCCATCCCCACCATCCCATGCGCGTGCCATCCAGTTGCGGAAAACGCTGCAAAGCCTGGTCAATGGAGGCAAGCTGGTCTTTGAGTTCCACTTCGCCGAAGTTATGTTTCAATGCGGCGGCAAATTTCTTTCCCCGTGATCCCATCCCGCGGTTATCCACCACGAGAATGGCAATGCCATCACGCATCAAAATCTGGTTGAAGAAGAAATTGGCTCCGCCCCAGGCATCGCGAACTGATTGTCCGTGTGGGCCGCCGTAAGGATTGTTCAGCAACGGCACCTTCTTGCCTTCACTGTTGGGAGGAAGGAAAAGCTGCCCGTGCAGCACTGTGCCGTCTTCAGCCTTGAAGTCCACGAACTGTGGAGCGATGAGGTTGTAAGTGTCCAGGCTCTTTGACTTCCAGAACGTATCGCACGTTCCGCCGATGCGGCAAAATGACATTTGCGGCGGAGTCATGGTGGCGGAGAAATTATCGACGTAATATCTTCCGTCCGGCGCGAACGACGCCTGGTGCGTTCCTGCCTGAGCTTTACTCAGAATCTGGAAATCGCTGCCATCCAGCTTCACACTGCAAATATGATGCTGGCGGGGATCAGTGGCATTGGTGCCCAGGTACAAAGTGCCGGACTTTTCGTCGATGCCGTCAATGTCAAAAACCTCAAAGTCACCTTTTGTGATCTGGTTGACCAGTTTCGCTTCGCCGGCCATCGGATTGACTTTATCGAACGAATAAAGATAAAGGTGCGTATGGCCGTCGCGCCAACTCCACCAGATGAATTTGTCTCCGGACTGAAGGATTTTGAAATTGTCGGTAATTTCGATCCAGTCATCGTCCTTCTCTGAAAGCACTCGCTGCACTTTCCCGGTTTTGGCATCGATGAAAAACAGATCAAGGTTGTTCTGGGCCCGATTCATCAGCATGGCCCAGGCAATACCATCACGTACCCAGCCGAAGCGCGGAACATACGTGTCTTTGTCATTGCTGAGCGTGATCCACTTGGGCATACCGCCACCGGCGCTGACAATGCCCACCCGAACCTCGGGATTGGGATCGCCCACTTTGGGGTACTTTTCTTTGTCCACCGTAGGATGCTGAGGAATGAAGTCAGTAATCGGGTAGGTTGGTACCTTGGTCTGGTCCATCTGGAGAAGAACAAATTCTTTTCCATTCGGCGACCAGAAATAATTGCTGCGCACGCCGAGTTCCTCCGCGTAAACCCAATCCACTTCCCCGTTGAGCAGATCGTCGGTCCCATCTTTGGTGATGGCAACATCCTTGCGCCCTTCAATGGGAGTTACATGGAGATTATGTTTCGCGATGTAGGAAACCTGCTTGCCGTCCGGCGAGAACTTGGGATCACTGGCGGAATCGCCCGGCGAGGTAAGCGGCACGGCGGTGCCGCTGGAAAGCGTGAAATACCAGAGCAGGCCATTGGCGTCAAAGAGAATATGCTGTGAGTCCGGCGCCCAGTGGTAGCCAGCCACGCGGTAACGCGCACGATTGTCCTTTTCACGATCATCCTTGCCCGCTGTGCTGGGCGGTGTGAGTGCAGCAATCTTGTCTGAAGCCACCAGCACCGCCGGCTTTCCCGTGGTCACGTCAATGTAATAAAGGTCGGCCTTTGAGCCATCCTCCGGATGAACGATGTAGGAAACCTTCTTGCCGTCAGGGCTCCACTTGACCGTGTCCGGCGAGCGCCCGGTGATGGATGCTGGCGCGTAGATGGATTCAACCGTCAACTCTTGCGCGCTGACGGCAGCGGACACAAACAGGATCAAAAGCAGGGACTGGGCAAGCCTCTTCACAGGTACTCTCCGGGGTGTGGGGATGGAACCGGAAAGTGTATCACTGGAAATTGAGTAATCGCGTAATTTGGTGATTGGGTAATTTGAGATCAAGTCCTATGATTCCCAAACGGGAGTATTCAACGATGAGATGCCGGCACATGTTTGCGGTGGTTGGTTCTGTCTTGATTCTTCTGTCGGGGAGCTTTTCCTGGGGGAAGCAGAAGCAGAAGAAACAAGACCTCCGGAATGAGTTGGTTACCCTTCAGCAATCAACCGGCTTATCGTTCGTCTCGGTGGGGGATGATGGCCCCGAGTTGATCTCTTTTGCCGACCGTCTGTGGCATCCGTTGGACAATTCCCAAAAAACGGATCGGTTTGTGAGTGGAGCTGTATCACCTGATGGCGAATTTCTCGCCGGCCA
>Ga0209863_10000177_pt1 | contig 40025 bp, 23 predicted proteins | sample OrgsoiDNA2013046_FD_185796 | JGI IMG/M metagenome (GOLD analysis project Ga0209863, IMG submission 185796) | Permafrost soil microbial communities from the Arctic, to analyse light accelerated degradation of dissolved organic matter (DOM) -... | ecosystem: Environmental > Terrestrial > Soil >...
AATTGTTCCGGAACGACTGGAATGATTCCCTGCATCATCCCGTATTTACGGATGTTTCCAAAGCAGCCGGTATTGTGCAGCATGGATATGGATTGGGAATTGCCGTTGCAGATTTAAATAATGATGGCTGGAAGGATATTTATATTTCCAATGATTTTTACGGCAGCGATGTTTTATTAATCAATAACAGAAACGGGACTTTCACCAATATGATCAGCCAGATGATGAAACATACATCGCAAAGCTCCATGGGCAATGATATAGCGGATATCAATAATGACGGCCTGCCGGACTTAATGACGGTGGATATGGACCCGGCAGACAATCTGCGGAAAAAGAAAAATATGGGCCCCAGCAATTATAATATTTATCAGAATATGATTTATGGGAATTATTCCCTTCAGTATTCCCGAAATACATTACAGCTGAACCAGGGACCCAGGTTAATTCCGGGAGATTCTATCGGTGAACCGGTTTTCAGTGATATCGGATTTTATGCCGGCGTAGCTGCTACTGACTGGAGCTGGAATCCTTCTCTGGCGGATTTTGATAATGATGGATACCGGGATATCCTGGTCACCAATGGATACCCGAAAGATGTTACGGATCATGATTTTGCAGCTTTCAGAAGGCAAAGTTCAAATAAAGTTTCCAAAGCAGACCTGCTGGAGCAAATCCCGCAAATCAAAATTTCGAATTATGCATTCAGGAATACCGGTGCACTGCAGTTTGAAAACGAAACAAAAGCATGGGGACTTGAAACGCCCTCTTTCTCCAATGGAGCAGTATACGTTGATCTGGATAATGACGGGGATCTTGATTATGTGGTAAATAATATTAACGATGAATCTTTTGTTTATGAAAATACGACCAACTCCAATTCTAAAATCAATAAAAACTTTCTCGATATACGATTCAAAGGAGATAAAAACAACCTGAATGGATTGGGGGCTTTGGCTTCTATCTATTACGATCATGGGAAAATGCAGGTGTATGAGAACTCGCCGTACCGTGGTTATTTGTCAACCGTTGAAGCCAGGGCACATTTCGGATTGGGTTCCATCAGCCTCCTGGATTCGGTGGTTATAAAATGGCCTGCCGGAAAAGAACAAATATTACTCCAGGTTCCAGCCGATACGCTACTGCTCGTTGATATCAAAAATGCTTCATTGCCTGTTTCTTTTGATCTGGTACCGGTTGTTAAAACAGCTCTGTTTTCTGACGCCGGGAAACAATTGGGCATAAATTATTTCCACCTGGAAGCTGATCACAATGATTTCAGTAAAGAACGATTATTGCCTCACAAATTATCCCAATACGGACCTGCATTGGCAGTAAGCGATGTTGATCAGAATGGAATGGATGACATTTTTGTGGGAGGATCAGATACTTACCCGGGCAGGTTCCTGCTTCAGCAGTCCAATGGAACTTTTTCAACCCGCGAATGGCCGTTGATCCCCGGAATGGGCAGACGCAATTACAAAAACATGGGCGTTTTGCTTTTTGATGCGGACAATGACGGTGATCCAGACCTCTATTGTGCGAATGGAAGTAATGAATTTCCGGCGGATTCTAAAAACTACCAGGATATATTCCTCGTCAATGACGGGAAGGGGAATTTTTCAATGGATACGGCTGCCCTGCCGGTCAATTTCAGCAGCAAAAGCTGCATCAAAGCAGCTGATATGGATAATGACGGCCGGTTGGATCTGTTCATAGGAGGAAGGGTTTTACCGGGGAGATATCCCATGCCTGTCAGCAGTTTTATTTACAGGAATGATTCAAAACCCGGGCATGTGCTGTTCACAGATGTTACACAGTCCGTTGCTCCCGGTTTAAAAGATATCGGGATGGTATGTGATGCAGTGTGGACGGACTATGACAACGATGGATGGATGGATCTGATCGTGGTGGGTGAATGGATGGCCGTTACTATTTTTCATAATCATCATGGTAAACTGGAAAAGCTGACCGATACGGGAATCGGGTCTGCCATCGGCTGGTGGAACAGCATCACCGCGGGAGATTTTGACAACGACGGGGATATTGACTATATCGTTGGGAACCTGGGACAGAATTCTTTTTATCAGGCAAGTGATTCCACACCCGTTGGTATATATGCAGGAGATTTCGATAAGAATAATACACTGGACGCCATCCCAACCTTGTTTTTGCCGGATAATAAAGGAAAATTAAAAGAATTTCCCGCACAGAGCCGGGATGAAATCATTTCCCAGTTACCCGCCCTGAAGAAAAAATTCCTTTCATATAAAGAGTTTGGGGGAGCGGATATAAACAGTTTATTAACTCCGGAACAATTACAGGGGGCACTTCAATACCACGCGAATGAATTCAGGAGTATGTATGTGGAGAACCTGGGAAATGGAAAATTTAAAATGCATCCCTTACCAGTCGAGGCACAGCTGGCTCCGCTGTACGGAATGGTGGTGGATGATTTTAATCAGGATGGAAATCTGGATCTGGCTATAGCGGGAAATGATTTTGGTACGGAAGTGACGAACGGCCGATATGATGCGATGAACGGACTCGTGATACTGGGCGACGGGAAAGGAAATTTTACAGCACAATCCGCCATACAAAGTGGCATTTTCATTCCGGGAGACGCCAAAGCACTTGTAAAACTGGAAGGCAGCGGAGAAAATTATTTACTGGCAGGTTCTCAAAACAAGAATGTACTGAAAATATTTAAAAGCAACTCACATCACCGGTTTATCCGATGGATGAGCAGAGACCGGTATGCCCTGATGACGATGGCAAACGGGAAAATCCGCCGGCAGGAATTGTATTGTGGAACATCCTTTCTTTCCCAGTCGTCCGGATTTATCATCGTGGATCCGGGTTGTAAAAAGATAGAAGTCTTCAATGAGATGACCGGCAAAAGGATCGTACCATGAAATACATGATTTTTATCCTGTGTTTTATTTCATGTCTTCAAACAGTTTTTGCGCAGTCAGCCAACGACAGTCTGAGAGTCCGGTCGATGGAGCAGCTCATGGACATTCAAAAAAATATAATCGGCGAAAATTCATTCATTTATGACGGAAAGGAATACACGGGATATGATCATCAGTTAGAAGGGGATCCCTATTTTCTTACCGACACCACGGTTGCGTCTTCTGTCTATTATAACGGAGCCAGTTTCCGCGATATACGGATGCTATACAATATCAACCTGGATGCCATCATCATTTATAACCCTTACAAAAAACAGATGATTTCACTGCCAGGCGAAAAAATAGATTCCTTTCAGTTCCTCGGTCGTGTATTTATATGGCTGGCTACTGACAGTTCCGCCATGAATTCTCTTAAGGCCGGATTTTATGACCGGGCGTATTCCGGTAAGAGCGTCGTATTCATCCGGCAAATAAAGTTTATCATCCAGCCGATCAATCCGCGGGATCCTTCCCGATTTGTTCAAAAAACCAGCTATTTTATTAGGAGGAACGGAAAGTATTTTCCCGTTCATTCGCAAAATGAACTGTTGGATGTTTTCCAGGATAAAAAAAAGCAGTTGATGAAATATCTCCATGCAAATAAACTCAAGTACAGAAAAAATGCTGCAAATACATCGGTTAAAGCGGCTCAATTTTATGATCAGCTAAATTGAACACCATGTATTGTTTGCGTTTTGGTCTAGCAATTATTTTGGTACTCACAACGCATTTAGAAACGGTCCGTGGTCAGAAAGGGATAGAAATCAGTCTTAACATGATCAACGTGCGGTTTGAACAGTTTGTTAAGGCTGTTGAGGCACAAACAAACTATCATTTTTATTATAATTCTGTCCAGATGGACACGTTCAGGGTGAGCATACAGGCCGACCGGCAAACACTTGATGTAATTCTGAGCGAAATATTTGGCGCAGAAGATTTTCACTATGGTATAGACCGGCAGATGCATGTATTTGTTTTTCGGAAATACGAATTGCAAACGACTCTTTTCATTGATTCCGGTACAGAAGGAATGGAAAAAATAAACCGGGGGCTGGCACAGCATGTAACGCTGGCTGAAATCCGTGAACAGAAAAAAGCCAAAATAAAATCGCCGCTCGAAAATAAAATATTTGATATCGGCCCAAAGCAGGATTTCCAGTCTGGTAATCATGTGACTGTGGCCGGATATGTACGTGCTCTTCGTAACGGAGAACCGGTTATCGGCGCTTCTGTTTTAGATGAGGGGCAGAAAGCAGGCGTCTCAACAGATCAGTACGGTTATTATTCGCTTACACTGTCTACTGGCCGGCATATTCTGAAAATCAGCAGTATCGGAATGACCGATACCCGCCGGCAGGTGATGATGTATTCGGATGGTAAACTGGATATTGAACTACAGGATTATGTTCCCCTTTTAAAAACAGTTATTGTAAGTGCGGAGAAAACCACGAATATCCGAAGTGCGCAAATGGGTACAATGAGATTAAATATCGCAACCATCCGGCAAATGCCGGCGCTTTTCGGAGAGGCAGATATCCTGCGGGTTGTACTGACGATGCCCGGAGTAACATCTGTCGGAGAGGCTACCACGGGATTCAATGTGCGGGGAGGAGCGGCCGATCAGAATTTAATCCTGTTTAATGATGCAACCATTTATAATCCCTCGCATTTCTTTGGATTTTTCTCAGCTTTTAATCCGGAAATTGTCAGAAGTGTTGAATTGTACAAAAGCAGTATTCCTGAAAAGTATGGCGGAAGACTGGCTTCTGTACTAGATGTGAACTCCATAGAAGGAAACAAAAATAAAATGGAGGGAAAGGGCAGCATCGGACCGATGACTGCCGGTTTGGTCCTGCAGGGACCCATTGACAGCGGTAAGACATCGTTTGTTGTCGGTGCGCGGACCACCTATTCCGACTGGATACTCCGAGCGATTCCGAATAAATATTACAATAACAGTTCTGCAACCTTTTACGACATGAATCTGCAGGTCAGTCACACGATCAATGCAAAAAATTCCTTGTTTTTGACAGGTTACTATAGTGAAGATCATTTCAGACTGAACAGCGATACCCTGTATTCATATAGTAATGCCAATGCCAATCTCAAATGGAAACATATTTTTGATAATCAGTTCAATGCGGTGTTTACCGGTGGATACGACAGCTACCGCTATGGCGAATCCAGCAGTCAGAAATCACTAAACGGGTATGATTTTAAATTTAATATCCAGCAGGTCTTTGGCAGGGGCGACTTTACCTATGTTCTAAACGATAAACATATTTTGGATTTTGGGTTGTCCTCCATTTACTACAAGTTAAACCCGGGCGATCTGGAGCCATATGGTGATCAGTCCATCGTCATTCCGAATGTCGTAAGCTCCGAAAGCGCATTGGAATCTGCATTATATCTGGGTGATCATTTTACAATCACGCCGAAACTTTCTCTGAATGCAGGCGTACGGTATTCTTTCTTTAATTATTTCGGTCCTCAGACCATCCGGATATATGCACCCGGCCAACCCCGTGAAACGGTTAGTGTTACGGACAGTGTGAACTATTCGAAAGGGGAATCGGTAAAAACATACGGGGGACCAGAGTTCAGGATTTCTGCCCGTTATATCCTTTCGGAAAACAGTTCCGTGAAAGCAAGTTATAATACGCTAAGACAATATATCCATACACTGTCCAATACATCTGCCATTGCGCCGACCGATATCTGGAAATTAAGCGATCCTTACATACAGCCACAATGGGGAGAACAATATTCATTGGGATTCTACCGGAATTTTAAGGCAAATACCATCGAAACATCAATAGAAGTGTATTATAAGAAAATGCTCAATTATCTGGACTACAAAAGCGGTGCGGTGCTGGTGCTCAACCATCATATTGAGACAGATGTGTTAAATAGCGAAGGAAAGGCATACGGCGCGGAATTCCTGATCAGAAAATCGAATGGCAAACTGAATGGCTGGATCAGCTATACCTATTCGCGTACATTTCTCAAAACAAATGATGCACTCGCGAATCCACCGGTAAATAACGGACAGTATTATCCTGCCGATTATGATAAGCCAAGTAATTTGAATATCATCGCCAATTATCGGTTTTCACATCGCTTCAGCATTTCCCTTTTCATGAATTATAGTACCGGAAGGCCCATTACCCTGCCGATCGCGGAATTTAATCTCGGCGGTGCCAACCGGGTTTTTTATGCGAACCGGAATCAGTACCGGATTCCGGATTATTTCAGGACTGATTTTTCTGTAAACATCGATGGCAATCATGTGAAGAGGCAAAAAATTCATAATTCCTGGACTATCGGTGTTTATAATATCACGGGAAGGGAAAATCCATATAACGTTTATTTCACTTCTGAGAATGGCCACGTGAAAGGTTATCAGCTTTCCATATTTGGAACCGCTATGCCTTTTATCACTTATAATTTCAGGTTTTAAATTTCAGAACAACTATGCGCGTTCCTCATTCCATATATTTTCTGATCATACTGTTGACTGTGTGTTGTAAACGGGTCTATCTTCCACCTGTCATTGCCAGTCCGAACAGTTACCTGGTTGTGGATGGTTTTATTAGCGGAGGCTCCGATTCCACCATCATCAAATTAACCAGAACCCGGAATCTGGCGGATAGTTTGGATTACCTGCATGAGTCCGGAGCGAATGTGACCATTACTGGAAGTGCCGGAGATATGTATACCCTGCAGGAAATGAACGGGGGAGTTTATGCCGCTTCGAACCTGAATCTGAACAACAATGAAACCTTCCAGTTAAAAATAATTACTGCAAAAGGCCTGGTTTATCTGTCAGATTCGGTTTCCATTTTACAAACGCCGGAGATTGACAGCATCAGCTGGCAACGGAAACAGGACGGTGTTCATATTTATGCCAACACACATGACGACACCGGCAATACAAAATATTACCGATGGGTTTACGAGGAAACCTGGGAATATCATTCCACCTATTTTACCGACCTGGAATATTCAGGTGGACAGGTGGTCTACAGACCCCTGGCTGACTATATATATACCTGCTGGAAGACCCAGCCTGCTACCACTATTGCGCTCGGTACTTCAGCAGGGCTCAGTGAGCCGGTGGTTGACCAGGCGGATGTGCAGTTCATACCCAACGGCGATGGCAGGTTATCGATTGGATACAGTATTTTGGTAAAACAATTTGCGATTACACAGGAAGCATTCATTTTCTGGCAAAACCTGCTGAAGAATACGGAGAACCGGGGATCATTATTTGATCCGCAACCCTCACAGACCACCGGAAATATACATTGCGTGAGCAACCCGGAGGAACCTGTAATCGGGTATATCAGTGCGAACACCATGACGCAGCAAAGGAAATTTATTTCGAGTACCGAGATAACAGACTGGAAGGATTCTGTATTGGATTGCCCAAAACTGTTTGTACCGCTGGATCCGGTGGAGATGGACCTTTATTTCACCAGATTTTATATACCTGTCGAGGAAGTCTATGCTTTTTCAATCTTGATAGGGTATAATTCGTATCTCCAGGATTGCGTCGATTGCAGACTGAATGGTGGTTCCACTGTAAAACCCATATTTTTCCCATGATTCATTCATTCAAAAATATTATTCTGGCGGGCAAATCATTCATGTTGCCGCTGATATTTTTCCTGATCCTGAATGTTCACGGGTTGCATGCATTTTCTCAAACGGATATTTTTCAGGATCTGAATAAATCAAAGGTTGAAAACAAACCACTGGTTTTATCCGAGAAATTATTCGTTCATTCAGATAAGTCTTTTTATATGGCCGGAGAATTACTCTGGTTCAAGATTTATGCCGTGGATGGCGGGTATAACCGGCTGATGCTTCCTGAGCGTTTCACCTATATCGAAGTGCTGGACAGATCGAACACGGCCGTACTCCAGGCAAAAATTCCGATGAAGGATGGAACAGGCAATGGCTCTTTTTTTATACCACTCTCCCTGAATACAGGTAACTACACACTCAGGGCCTACTCGAACTGGATGAAGAATTTTGATCCCGGATATTTTTTCGAGAAAACCATTACGCTGTTTAATCCTTTAAAAAGAGTTCCATTAAAAAATCCAACGGAATCGCGGATCTATTCAGTCGGTTTTTTTCCTGAGGGGGGAAATATGGTAACCGGCCTCGAAAGTAAAGTGGGTGTAAAAGTTACCGATCAATATGGGAAGGGTGTTGAGTTCACTGGCAGGCTGGAGGATCAGGATAAGAATACACTGGTAAAATTCAGGAATTTCAGATATGGTATGGGCAGTTTTTATTTCACTCCAGAAAAAAATATATCATATCATGCGATGATTGTATTACCCGATACCACCCTGCAGGTTGCGATTCCGGCCATTTATCCGGAAGGTTTTGTGATGCACGTAAAGGAAACGGAAAATGGCCTGATTCAGGTTACCGTACATGCGAATACAGGTTTTACGCTGCCCATGTATTTGCTTGTGCAGGCAAGAAAGATTGTAAAACTTACGGAAGCGGGCACACTCGCTGGAGGAGAAGCGATATTTCTTATTGACAAAAATAAACTGGGAGACGGATTTTCTACCCTCACTATTTTCGACAATGGCAAGCAGCCCGTATGTGAAAGGTTATATTTTAAAAGGCCTGCCGGATTGAAGGTCAATTTGAAACCGGATAACGCCGTCTATGGACCCAGACAAAAGGTAAACCTGCATTTCGATGTAAGAAACCAGGATGGAAAATCAAATGCCGCACACCTGTCTGCCGCCGTCTATCTGGTCGACGAACTACAGCCGGTAGAAGAAATCAATATACTCAATTATTTATGGCTAAGCAGCGATATAAAAGGAGTGATTGAATCTCCGGATAGTTATTTCCGGGACAGTATGGAATTTTCTGCAGAGGGGCTTGAAAATCTTACACTCACCCAGGGATGGAGGAAATTCTTAAGGGAAAATCATGGGAAACAGCAGGATTCGTCCTATACATTTTCGCCGGAATTTTCGGGTCAGGTGATCAGGGGAAGGGTCACAGATAAAATTTCAGGGTTTCCTGTTCCGAATATTTCTGCGTATCTGTCTGTTCCCGGAAAACAGTTTCAACTGGCACACTCACGGAGTAACGAAAAAGGAGACCTGCTTTTTGTGTTCCCGGGGGCTTTCGGTGAAACGGAAATGATCGCGCAAATCGCAGACAAAGCAGAAAGTAATGATCGCCTGGAAATCACAAGCCCTTTTTCGGATGCATTTTCAGCAAAACGGATTCCGGCCTTTGTTTTTTCGCCACGTTTGCAGGAGATATACGAGACCCGTAGTGTCGCTTCCCAGGTTCAGAATATTTATTTCGGAGACTCGCTGCAAAGAGGGTACATCAATTTTTTAAAAGACAGTACTGCTTTTTATGGCCGTCCGGATAAAACCTATTACCTGGATGCATATACCCGGTTTAATTCCATGGAGGAGGTTTTCAGGGAATATGTACAGGATGTAATCTTAAGAAGGTCTCAGGAAAAATTTCATTTCCGGGTACTGAATACTCCCAGGAATGTATATTTCGACGGGGAGCCGCTGGTATTAGTGGATGGAGTACCGGTATCCAATATGGACAGTATTATTGCCTTTGATCCGTTGAAATTTAATAAAATTGAAATTGTATCTGCCAAATATATACTGGGTGCGGATCAGGTAAATGGTATTGTAAGTTTAAGCACCTATGCGGGCGATATGGCGGGCTTTCCGCTGGATCCGCAGGCAGTCGTCATGGATGAAACTGATGGAACCGGTCAGCACCGGCAATTTTATTCACCGCAATATGATGAATATGATATTCCAAATCATTTGCCTGATTTCAGAAACCTTTTATACTGGTCGCCGGATCTGCAGACAGACCAGCGTGGAGAGGGGCATTTTAGTTTTTATACATCTGACCAAAAGGGCAAATATGCGGTAGTTGTACAGGGGATTACAGACGATGGTGAAGCCGGTTGTGGCATCGGTATTTTTGAAGTCAGGGACGATAAATAAATCAGAAATATGAAAAAAATAGTTGTGTCATTTATATTTTTAGCTGCATTGCTGATTGGCGGAAAAGTAAAAGCCCAGCATCGGGACAGTGAAACAATACTGGTTATCCGGGATCCCAAAACCAATCTTTCACAAGTCATAACTGGAGCGAATCCACTGGAAAGCCTTACCATCGTAAACGCCAGAGGTAAAAATATTCAGGTTACTGACGGAAATGGGAATGTCTATGTAAAAATGGCGGTTCGGCCCATGGTGAATTTCCGGGTTGGAGGCGCTTTAGGAAAACATACTGTTACGGTTGTTAATGACAAAGGAAATCAGTCGGTATTGTTCACTTTTAATGTGGATGCTGTTACGTATATGGATGACGGCGGTTATTATAAAAAAATGTTTGATCTTTTCTACAAGGGTATGGACGGCGACCACGCTGACAGTATATCATGGAACGGAAAATTCTATCATTATTTTGAACCCTGGGTGCTGGATCACAGTCAAAATATGATGGGAGAAAAATATTTTAAACCCTATGGTGCTGAAATGGTCGACCTGATGCGGCAGACGCAACGCGGTGATGGTATGATTTACAGTTTTGTTCATGGTGAGTCCAATGCGGACTATTTTTTAACGAGAGACAGGATTTCGGGCTATAGCAAACTGATCGGAAGCAGAATTTTTACACGGCAGCCTACGGAGAACCATCCTGAATACCTGTATGTAAATACCCTATATCAATGCTGGCAGGCGGATGCCAATGATGCGTGGATGGAAAACAATCTGCTGTCTGCATCAAAGGCATTGGACTATACGATGAATGACCCGGCCCGCTGGAGCAAACGCTTTGGTTTACTAAAAAGAGTGTATACCATTGATTCATGGGATTTTGCGGTGGAAGATGAATATATGCCGGATCTGGGGATTACAAGTAGTATGATGATTGACCCGGTGAAATCAAAATTCGGAATATTCTTTGGAGACAATACGGGTTATATTTCCGCTTGTTATGAACTGGCTGAAATGATGGACCATGCCGGGAAAACCCGGGAAGCTGCAATCTACAGAAGCCGCGGTGATGAGATAAAGGAACGTTTGAATAAGTTGTCTTGGAACGGAAAATATTTCACCCATTTTATTGATGAAGATTCTACGGTAAAACGTCATCTGGGAGTGGATGAGAAGACGCAGATCGCCCAGGGCAATGCGTATTCTTTAAACCGGGATATCAGTGCAGAACAAAGCAAAGCGATCATTGAAACATATCTGAATCTGAAGAATCATCTTCCGGTTGGCTCCCCCGGAGAATGGTATGCGATCTATCCGCCCTTTCAAAAGGGATTCAGCAAACATGATGCGGTGTGGCAATATATGAATGGGGGCGTGGGCGGGCATGTAGCCGGCGAACTGGCAAGAGGCGCCTATGCAAACGGATATGAGAAATATGGAACAGATATTCTAAACCGGTTGTTTGAATTGGGTAAAAAATACGATGGTAAAATATACTTCTCCTATACTGGCTCCATCCCTGCTCCGCCGGCAGCACCTGCGTATCAGCCATTGGATTTAACGGCTTTTGCAAATATGGATAACTGGATTACAAGCAGCAGGGAAACGCTGCCCTGGATGAATTCAGCCAGGGACGGGGATGATTTTAGAAACCTGCCTGTTGGTGAACAGTCGTTCAGTGAAATCCGTTTTCATGTGATTGACGCAGCATTAAATAATCGTAAATCAGTCGTGGCTGTTTCCAGATCAAAGGGGCTTCCTGCCAGTGTGGAAATTCCTGTAAATAATACAGCAGCCTGTGTTTACATCCTGCATACATCCGGCAAACCTGCCTCAGAAAATGTAGCGGGTATCATTATTTTTCAATATGAGGATGGCAGCAGTAAAACGAATTATATGATCAATGGGAAGCAGCTTGTTTACTGGTGGTTTTCAAGATTGAAAACCGATTATTCCGGCATCGCCTGGTATGGAAAAAATAAAGTGAGTGAAGGCATTGGCTTAAGCTGGTGTGCCATCAATAATCCTGATCCGGATAAAAAAATTGCCAAACTGATCATAGAGGCGCCAGAGGGTAATAGCATATATACGGTATTTGCTATCACTCTTTCGAATCGGGAACACTATGTACCGGTCGTCCCGGTATCGTTCGGCGGGCCGGATAACTGGGCGGCTGCTACTGCCATGGCTGCGCTGGTAGAAGGCCTGGCCGGCGTTAAAAATAAGACGGGAACCCAGGTATTTTCAAATCCGGTCATTTCGCCGAGATGGGTAACCACAAGTGCAGATTCGGTAAATGTTACCATCCGGTACGCCGCTTCCAAAGGGTATACAGCCTATCAATTCATTCATAATAGAGAAAAAAATCAAATACGGTTGATGGCTGCCAGTAGTGGAAAAAATATAAACTGTCACATTTTGCTGCCGGAGAAAACGGATCATGTGAAATCTGTATCACAAAATAATAAAGCCGTACCATTCACTATGCGCAAAATGGAGAATTCCAGTTATGTCGATTTTAACATACTAAGTGGCGAGCCACGGGAAATAATTATTAATTATTAATTATGAATTATTAATTAAAAAGAAGATTGAATGAATACAATACGATCTAAGAAATTATTGCTTGTTTTTCTTTTACTCTCGCGTTTGCAATTAGCCGCTTTCTCACAGGAATTGGATTATAAAGGGTTGCGGCAATGGAGCTGGCACAAAGAAGATTCAACGGAATATTATTTATATACCCCGGATGGCATGAAGGCCGGGCAGAAATACCCGGTCGTTCTGGCCATGCACGGCTGTTGCGGAGAGGATTACCACGCCACATTGCGCAATACCGTAGATCCGATCGTTCGTATGTGGCATCAGTTTGGGGCAAACAGGCAGACCATTCCCACTTATATCATTGCGCCTAAAACATCCAGGGGGTGGAAACAGCATTTCAAAAATCTAAAAAAAATAATGGATGACCTGATCGCCCATCATCAGGGCGATCCGCAACGCATATATGTAACCGGATTTTCCATGGGAGGGGAGGGCACCTACCTGATCATCCAGGAATATCCCGGCTATTTTGCTGCCGCTCTTCCGATGGGGATGAGTTTCAAGGGTGATTCAACCCGGGTCAAAAACATTCCGATCTGGGCAAATCAGGGCGAAACGGATTGGTTTTCGAGAGCCATGAAAATGAATGTCTCGGATATCCGCCATATGAATGGGTTCCCTGCCGATACAGGCGCCACCTGGATCACCGGAGTGAACCCGAGATATTCTAATTTCAAAGCGGTGGGTCACGGAGTGCAATGGAATGCGGCAAGTACACAGGACCTTACGGGATGGACTTATTCGAAAATTAATGACGGAAATATATATCCTGTTGTATTTTTCATGCCTTTGCCAAACGGAAGGTTAGCAGATGATGGCAAACCGCTTGCACTGGATGTTCACGCACATGATCCGGACGGTCAGATTACCAAAGTGGATATTTACCTGAATGAAAAATTTATTCAAAGACTCACTAAAGCGCCCTACCAGTTATCCATCAAACCCGTACCCGGCGATAATGTGGTGGAAGCAAAAGCTTTTGACAACAAAGGCAAATTCAGTGTGGCAAAAATCATTGTACCCGTTTTAGAAAAAATGGATTTGGCGATGATTAAACTACTTCCTCCTCATGCTGGTTCCTTCTATGAAATAAAATTCATGGCGAAGGGGAATGCCCCGATGGTTTTTTCAGTAGCCGATTCCATTTCCTATCCGCCAGGTATGGTTTTGTATCCTGATGGTCGTTTTCGTGGCATCCCTGTAAAAACCGGATCTTTTTCGGTACATGTAAAAGTAAAAAGCTCCATCTCCGACTCCGTTTCCCGCGTTTACTCATTTAGGGTTGAGCCCAAACTCCCGGATCAGGTGTTGGTCACCGATATGATAACGAGGGGTGGAAACCGGTATTTTCTTTCCATCATGAAAGCGGGGGAAACGCCGAATTTTGACAGCAGGGACTCAATACTTACATCTGATTTGCAGGAAGTCAATTTTAATGATCCTGCATCCTATGCAGGGTTAACATATATCAAGACAGATGTAAATGATGCCAATAAATCCGGAGATCAGTTCCTTTCCTTTTATATTGACGAAGATGCGATTGTATATATTGCCTATGAAAAACTGGATAACCTTTTTCACTCGACGATACCTGCCTGGCTGGATTCATATAAGAAGGAAAATGCAGAGATCGTTGCACAATACCGGTATTTCAACGTTTACAGTAAAAAATTCCTGAAGGGAAAGGTGGTGCTCCCTGCTGCTGATGCAAAGGCAAATCTGGTGGGCACTAATTACTTCGTGATGATCAGGAGAGCCAGATAGATGACGGATGACGGATGACCGTTGGCCGTGTGAGAAAGATACTTTACCAGCAAATAGGATTTTTTTATGAAATACAGCTTGTGTTTTTTTCTTTTGTTTAATTGTTTTTATTCGGAATTGCAGGCCAAAGATAAAATTTTGCATATCAGCTCGCCGGATGGGAATATTTCTGTGTCTGTTACGGTGGGTAATACCATTTCATATCAGGTGATTTATAAAGAATCTCCCATTACGGCCCGGAACAGGATTTCCATGACACTCGGGAACGGAGAAGTGTTGGGCAAAGATTCCAGACTGGTCCATTATTCACAGGAAACGATCCATAAAACAGTCAGACCCTTATATGGAATGGCTGAAGTCTATGCTGATTTATATTCAATGCTGACCCTGTCTTTCAGCAATCAGTTTACCGTCATCTTCCGGGTTTACAACAATGGCGTCGCTTACCGGTTCGTAACGGATAAACCCGGAAGAATCAAAGTGGTGGACGAAGAAGTGTGCTATTCGTTCGCGGAAAATGTAAGTGCATCCATGATGAAAGTGAATAATTTTTTGAATTCTTATGAAGAACATTATATTGATTCCGCCATTTCTTACCTGGACTCGGGAAAACTGGCTGCGTTGCCGCTACTGGTAAGCAGCCGGGAGATTAAAATAGGAATTACAGAAGCCGACCTGTTAGATTACGCAGGTATGTACCTTACATACGATACTGTCAACACGCTGCGCGCAAGATTTCCCAAATTTGTATTGAAGGATTCCGTGGGAGGCTGTTGCCCGAATTTTGAAAGGCTTCCCATAGAACGGGCATCCTATATAGCAGAGACCGGAGGTGCCCGCTCCTTTCCCTGGCGGCTGATGATTATCGCTGCAAAGGACAAAGACTTACTTTACAATAACCTGGTTTTCCTGTTGTCTTCAGAAAATAAAATAGGAGACCTCTCCTGGATCAAACCGGGTAAAGTGGCCTGGGACTGGTGGAATGCAAATAATCTGACAGGTGTTTCTTTTAAAACGGGATTTAATACGGAAACCTATAAATATTTTATTGATTTTGCCGCAGCCCATGGTATTGAATATATCAATATGGATGAGGGTTGGAGCGACCAGTTTGATCTTTTGAAAATAAATAACGGCAGTATAAAAATTGGTACGAACGCGGGCGGTGGTTTCGACATGCCTTTTTTAATGGAGTATGCGAAGAAAAAAAATGTGGGCATCTTCCTGTGGTGTGTATGGCATACACTGGACCGGCAAATGGAACCCGCACTCGACCAGTTTCAGAAATGGGGTATCAAAGGTTTAAAAGTCGATTTTATGGATCGCGATGATCAGACGGTTGTTAATTTTTACGAGCGGCTGGCGAAGGAAACTGCAAAAAGAAAAATGCTCCTGAATTTTCACGGGGCTTTCAAACCGACTGGTCTGGAACGGGCGTACCCGAATATCATTAACCGGGAAGCGGTTCAGGGACTGGAATATAATAAATTCACCACCCGGTGTACACCGGATCATGCTGCCCATATTCCGTTTATCCGCATGCTGGCGGGTTCGATGGATTATACCCCGGGTGGTATGTACAATGCCAATGAAAAGGATTTCCGCATTGTCATGGAGCGGCCCATGACGCAGGGTACCCGTTGCCAGCAACTCGCTTTCTATACGATTTTATATGCCCCGCTTGAAATGTTATCTGATGCACCGACTGCGTACGAAAAGGAACCGGAGATTCTGAACTTCCTGGCTGCCATGCCGACGACCTGGGATGAAACCGTTCCGATTGACGGAAAAGTGGGCGACTTTGCGGTGATTGCCCGACGAAAAGGAAATGATTGGTTTGTGGGCGGAATGACGGATTGGACAGCAAGAGCCGTTTCCATCCGGTTTGATTTTTTAAATGAAGGAAAATATCAGGCAGAAATATTTACAGATGGTATGAATGCCAACCGACAGGGGAATGATTACATTAGAACCATTAAAACCATTTCAAAAAACGATACCATGAATTTTGAAATGGCGAATGGCGGCGGATTTGCGATCCGGTTAACTCCTTTCATTAAATAAATATGTCGCAAACGGGCCATTTTGCCGGTTCTCCGGATTACAAAGTAAATATCAGGGGTCTCCCGGTTTGCCGGTTCACTTATTTTTAGACATCTTGCATGATCTGCCCATTTGGATTTGGGTGTAAATGCCTTTATGATGTACCATCCAGAAATAGACTCCACCATTCAGCGGCCGGTTGAATCATTTGAGATTATAAGCATTGGGGCAGGTGGAATTGTAAGGGAAGCGCACCAGCCGGCTTACCGGAAAGCCGGATGGAAAGTAGTGGCAGTTTATGATCCGGACAGCAGGAAGGCCCATGAACTGGCCAGGGATTTTGCAATTGAAAGAGTAGCCCATTCACTGGAGGAGGCGATTGCACTGGCCGGAGTAAATACAATATTTGATATTGCAACACCTGCCGCAGAAATCAGCCATATCCTGCCGTTACTTCCCGATGGTTCCCTTGTTATGATCCAAAAACCTTTTGGCAGTAATCTGGAAGAAGCAACGCGGTTACAGGAAATATGCGTTCGGAAAAAACTAAAGGCTGCGGTCAATTTTCAAAACCGTTTTATACCGGCTGTTACTGCAGCCAAACGCCTGATAGACGCCGGAACGATTGGTGATCTGCATCATATGGAAGTAAGGATGAATATCTATACGCCATGGCATTTGTGGAATTTTTTATTTACCATCCCCAGAATGGAGATGCTCTATCATAGTATCCATTATATGGATCTTGCCCGGTATTTTCTGGGTAACCCCAAAAGCGTATATGCCAAAACGGTCAAACATCCCCATATGATGCAGCTGGCTTCCGTGAGGTCGGCCATTATACTGGATTATGGAGATATCATTCAATCATTCATCACGACCAATCACGTGAATGTATACGGACAAAAATACCAGGATGCATTTATTAAATGGGAAGGCACCCGGGGCGCTATTCGTCACCAGATCGGGAAATACATCAATTTTCCGGAAGGTGTAGAAGATCATTTTGAAATAAGTCTTTTGGAAAATGGAAAAAATGCCGAATGGGAAAGCTATCAGGTGGAAGGACAATGGTATCCGGATGCATTTATAGCATCCATGGCCAACCTGATGTGTTTTGCAGAAGGATCTGTTAAAGAACCCGTAAATTCTGTATCCAGTGCAGTTCAAACCATGCAGCTTGTGGAAGCGGCCTACCTGAGCAGTGAATCCGGTGGCATCTCTTTCTTACCGGTTTAGAACGGGCAGTAACCTGCAGTACAGTTGATTCGTATTTCATTAATACATTGTGGTCTGCCATATTCGCCAGGACAGGCAAATACGAATCAGAAAAGTGCCCATGATTAAAAACCATTCTCCGCGCATTCAAAATATTGGAAAGAAAGGGTATGTGCATCCCATCGTATATGCCATTGTTTTATTCTTTCTGATTTCCTGCAGCAAAAAAGGCAGTGGTTCTTCATCGACGCCACCTCCGCCTGGGGACACTGCCGTGGTATATGGAAAATTTGAAGTGAAAGATTCCAAAATACTGGACAGCAGTGGCAACGAATTTATTGCCAGAGGTGTCAATGTGAACGGACCGCTATGGCCGTGGACCCGCGAAACAATTCCGGATATCCCGCTGATCGCTGATATCTGGAAATGCAATATCGTAAGGATCAACTGCTGGCCGCTGAATCCACCTTTTCAGCATAACAATAATTCAGATCTGGACGCCATTATAAAAGGATTCAACGATAAAAAGGTGGTGGCTGTTATTGAAGATCACAGTTTCACCGGAACCTATCCAACGACTGACCAGTTAAACACTTCGGTCAGCTGGTGGGTGGCACTCGCCAAAAAATACAAGAACAATGGAATGGTCTGGTTCAACCTGATGAATGAACCTGGAAATGGCGGGGATGCGCCGGCTATATGGCTCAATGCGCATGATGCGATTATTCATGCGATCCGTGCCACGGGTGCCGGCAATATCATCGTGTGCGATGAGCATTCATACGGACAGGCGAATGGTTTCGACAAAACGGCCAGCAGTGCCGCGCTCACTTACGGCCCCACACTAACCGGCAAGTATAAAAATATTGTGTTTTCACTGCATCTCTATAGTAATTGGACATATGGACAGGATAAACTGGAGAATTATGTCACCGCTGTAAAAGCGCAAAAACTGGCGCTGATCTTTGGTGAATATGGAACCGGATTAAATACAGATATTTCTTCGGAAGTCGCATCGGGAATGTTCAAAGTGGCCATTCCTGAAAAAATTGGCCGAATCGGCTGGCACTGGGTGGGGCAGGACATATTTACCCTGACAAATACCAGTGGCGGCTTTGCAATCGACAATATTTCGGGATCAAAACCAGGTAACCTGAGTTTTGGAGGTAACCTGGTATGGGATGATAATGACGGCACCCTGACTGCAAATGCTCCGGAACTCGTTCCGCTACCCGTCATCATTTCCAATCCGGATTTCGAGGAATATTCGAATCCGTTAACAGATATTCCCGGATGGATCAATTTTGGGACCGCCACCCTCGACAATACAGCTGCGAATGTTATGCAGGGAACTTACTCTGTTAAAATAAATGACGGGGCTGTCGGAGGATGCGGGGAAGCGATTTACCTGGAACCCGGCGGTACCTATAAATTAACTGCCTGGGGGAAAAATAGCGTGGTTGCTTCCTCACCGTCCAGCATCGGTATCAATTACACCACTACGCAGGGCGGAACGGAATCCTCTGCGGTATCCCTGAATTTTACGGAAAACAGCTTCGTTGAAAAAACAGCAACATTTACTATTCCGGCTACCATCACCAGTATGAGAATATTTATTTATAAACTGGACCCGGCCCCCGCATTCTGGGTCGACGATATCAGGATCCAAAAACAATAACCGTTACAGAAATGTAAACTCCTGCGAACCATTTTCAGGGATCGTCAGGGTATCTTTTAATTTTAACGAATGGCCGCCTTTTAAATGTATAGTCCGGATGTCGAGATGGCCATAATGCACAGAAATGGATATCCTGTGATCGCTTACGGTTGCATTTCCCCAGCTGTAACCATTTGACCAGAAATAATTCCCGGGTTTTGAAGTCATTGAAAATGATTTTTCAACTCCGGAATAATGAAAATCACTATATGCGATCAGCGCCGACCAGCTGGCCATGGCCCGTGCATAATGATTGCCACATTCTTCTTCGTTGAATGGATTCCGTTTATATCCGTCATAACGGTCACGGACATCTGTAATAATTTTTATTGCATTTTCATTCATGCCTTCGTAGATCATGCCGGTCGCCGCAGTATATTCAAGTCCTGTCCAGGCTTCAAATCCATAGGAGAGCGGAACAGCCGGCCGTTTTGACGGGTCGGGATAAGAAGTAAGCATTAAACCGGATTCATCGCCCAGCGCGTAAGAACGCATATTATTAAAATGATCGCCGAAAACAGCTACATGATTATATTTCCAGATGCTTTGCAGTGTTTTTTTTATGTTGTTTGAATCTGCCAGGTATCCCAATCCGCAGATCCATGCCATGTTTTGCCCGACCAGCTGATCCACCAGACAGCCTTCGCCAATCTGGAAATCGGGATTTTTAAAATTTTTTGAACCCATGCCCGATATCAGGCCATCAGCTATGAAAGATTTATCCTGGACGGGCCGGATTTGCTGTATGTAGAATTCTCCGTTGAATAAATGCTGGTCCGTCCACCGGCTTCCTTTTTCAAAAAGCATGGAACAGGTTTGCTGAAACGGGATATCTTTTTCATAAGCAGCCATTTTTGCAGCGGCTTTCAGTGCGCCGAGGTACCAGAATTCAATTTCCGGATTGGGTCCGTAATATTCTATATCCATGGTGTTATGCTGGCAGCCTTCCATCACCCCATCTTTATCGGCATCCCATCCATCTTTAATCCAGGCAAAAGCCAGGGCTTTTTTCACACCCGGCCATGTTTCTTTTAGAAATGCATCATCGCCGGATAATTGCCATTCACGGTATACTTTCAGGATGGTGCCCATTTGCCCGTCAGCTGCTGCCAGTTTCCAGTTATTACTTTTATTGAAAGGCAATGCCACCCGGAAACTCATTAATCCGGAACTATCGTTCAGGCCTTTCTGATATTCCACTTCCCGCATTTTCATGGCTAAGGCGCCGAAAAGAAAAGGGGTTGCATGTTCATAATTCCACACATGCGTACAATTTCCATAACAGGAACCGGTTGTTGCAAATACCCCTTCCCATCCGAAAAAATATCCCTCCTTATTCCGAAATGCGGTTTGTGAACGAAGCGTACTGCTGTTGAATAAGGCAGCTTCTTTTAATACAGGGGGGTAATCACTCTGTATGATCAGGTTTACAAAATCTATCGTTTTTGTTTCCAGTTGCGCCAATGCGGGCAATGATTTTTCAGCCACGTCCCAGGCATCTTTGTAAAACGTAGAATAATAATTGCCGATGATCACTTTGTCATTCCAGTCTTTCCGGTTTGGAAAATCCCAGGTAAGAAAAAATTCTATTTCTTTTGTTTCATTCGGGGCCAATGTCAGTTTCACAGATAAAGCAGCCCGCGGATCATTCACTTTACGGTCAAATTGCAGATTCTTGAAAACCCCGTCATCCGAAAAATCATCCCACATATCTGTCAGGTCGTCATTCCAGCCTTTCGGACTGAACTGCGCACGATAACTAATGGTATATCCACTTTGTATTGCTGGCGTTGTTAATGCGATTGTGCCCCATGCATTCGAATGCGGATCAACACTATCCGAGCTCATATAAATGCCGGCAAGATCCTGCGTTTGTTTAAATGTGTTGCGGTTATTTTTTACACCCATCAGGGAAAGACTCCTGTCAAACGAATTGAATTCAACCTGTGAGCCATCCATGCCGATGAAATTATCCAGGGAACCGGCAACAGCTACGGTTAAAGGCCGGTCCGTTTTGTTTTTTATCTCGTAACGTATTACGGCCATGGGAATACCGCTTTTGATCGCATCGCCGGGAATAAACGGATTAAAAACTTTGACTTTAGCAGATACGGGCATCCCGTCATCTTCGAGGTTCACAATGGCAAACGGATATCCGGCATCAAATGAAGCAGATGCAAATCGTGGCAGTCCATGACTGGGTGCATTACTTCCCTGCGAACCGGTATATTCTGTCGTTGGAATGGGACCCATTAAAACCTTTGCATGTTTTTCGCCGGATTCACTCATGGTAAACACCATAAAGCAGGGTGCATTTTTTGGTGAAGTGGATCCATAAAATCCTATGCCGGGTTTATTCATGATCTCTACATCTTTCCACTGACCATTCCCTCCGATGGATATATTGCCTGTTCCAATGCCGCCTACGGGCATGGAAATTTTTTCAATAAATTTTCCCTCATAATGTTTCAGGACAGGCCAGGAATTCTGCTGGGAGAAACACGGGATGCTTAAAAAACAAAACAAATAAGCGAATGCATTTTTCATACAGCTGGTATATAGTATAATGTAATTATTAATATTCATCCAACTATCCTCCTGTATGCTCTTTGACAGCCATCAGCAACATTTCACCTGGATCAGCGAGATAAAATGGCTGCTCCGGCGGGGATCCCTTTAGTGGTTCTTGTATTTGTCCATACGGCGTAAAATGCGATGAAGGCAAAACAGCACATCGGAATAATAAAAGCGACCGACATGCCGGCATGGTCGGCCACGGCCCCCATCAATGGCGGACAAAACGCACCACCTGCCACAGCCATGACCAGAAAAGAAGAAGCCTTTTTAGTAAGCGGTCCAAGACCCCGGATACCGAGTGCAAAGATGGTGGGGAACATCAGCGACATAAAAAAATAAGTGGAAAAAAGCGCGATCACACTGGGCCAACCCAACCGCAGCACGACAATAAAAGTAAGTATGGTATTAATGACAGCATAAATGGCCAGCAACCTGGACGGTGCAATAAACTTCATCAGCCAGGAACCTGCGAGTCTGCCAATCCAGAAAGAACCCATGCCGCCCAGGGCCAGAATAAGGGAGGCCGCCTGCTCCGGATTTTTCGGCATGAATACAACGCCGAAACCACCCAGGTTTTTCATCATGGCGCTTACCGCTTCCTGCACGCCGGTGAGTGTTTCCGTGACGTAATTAATAAAAAATGAATTGAAACCGGTTTGTGCGGCTACATATAAAAACTGCGCGATAACTGCCATTACAAAAGCCGGGTGCCTGAAGAGTTCCTTCAGGGTGGCATTTTCTGCAATGCCTTCCTCGTTATCTTCTTTGATCGCGGGTAATTTAGTAAATGCAAAAACGACTGCAACCAATACCACGATACTTCCAACATACATATAAGGGGGAATCAGGGAATCGAAAGTTCCTGCATCGCCTTTCTTCTCTGCTCCGAAAATAAACCAGCCACCGAGTAAGGGTCCCAAAATCCATCCCATGCCATTAAAGGATTGGGCAATATTGATGCGGCGGGCAGCGCCTTGTTTTGGTCCGAGAACCGTTGTATACGGGTTGGCGGCTGTTTCAAGGCAGGAAAGCCCGCAGGCGATAATGAAAAGCGCGATGAGAAAGGGAACAAAGGCAACCAGTTTAGCCACCGGGTAAAACAGGAATGCACCGGTTGCAAATAAACTCAGTCCTAATATGATTCCATTTTTATAACCATATCGTTTCATGAAAATACCGGCGGGATAGGCCATGGCCAGGTATCCGATATAAAGTGAAAACTGCACAAAACCCGATTCAGCCTTGCTGATATGCAGCGTATTTTGAAAATGCTTGTCCAGCACGTCAAGCAATCCGTGCGCAAATCCCCAAAGTAAAAATAAGCTGCTTACCAGGGCAAAGGGTCGCAGATAACTGCTGCCATCGGAAGCCTGCAGCAGGGAAATTCTCCCGTTTTTTTCATATGCAATCTTGCGTTTAGGAATTATTTATACAAGCTACCATAATTACTGCAGGCTCTGTAATCGTTTCCTTCCGTATCAGAACCAAATGCATTCCATGCTGAAGGCCTGAACATCCGCTCTTCTTCTACATTATGCATGCAAACAGGAATTCGTAACATGGCTGCGAGTGTGATGAGATCATGACCGATATGTCCATAACTGATCGCGCCGTGATTGGCACCCCATTTGGCCATTACGGTATAGACGTCCTTGAAAGCCCCCTGATTGGTAAGCTTCGGAATGAACCAGGTGGTGGGCCAGGTTTTGTCAGTACGTTCGTCCAGTATCTTATGAACATTTTCAGGTAAGTCAATCGTTTCCCCTTCCGCAATCTGCAACACCGGTCCGATCCCTCTTACAAGGTTCAGTCTGCACATAGTCACTGGCATGCCGCCTTTTGTAATAAATTTCGAAGAATAACCGCCTCCCCGGAAATAACCATTATTTGCAGGATACCAGGTGGTGGCGTCCAGACATGCCTTTGCCTCTTCGGGACTAATCTCCCAGTAAGGTTTCATAGCGGGTTTGCCACCGATATATTGCCTCCCGCTTCCATCCAGGGTGGCAGATCCTGAATTGATCAGATGTATAAAACCACCGGCAGCCTTGCCTTCCGGTTTCCATTTGGAAATCCGCTCTACGGCCCGAGGGCTCCAGTAAGTACGCACATCGGCAAATATCTGGGCGGTATGGGTGAGCAGATTTCCGAAAAGCATGCTGATCCCATTGAGTGAATCGTTTTCTGTGGCAACGGTAAAGGGTGCCCGAATGCCATTCCAGTCAAAAGATGAATTTAAAATAGCTTCTGAAAAATCACCATTGGGTAGGAAATCCGTCCATTGTCTTTGTCCCTGGAAACCGCTTACGATGGCGTGGTGGCCCTGTGCTTCCTCTCCATATCCGATATCTTTTAATTTATTATTTCCCACCATGAGATCGCGTATGATGATGGTCATCTTCACCACGAATTCCCAGTCCTTATCTTTCTTTTCTCTTGAAAATTGTTTTTCTACGGCATTAAAATCTTCCCCTTCCCGGCAATTTTGTTTAACCCATTGCAAAGCCTGTATGAATTCTGATTCATCATAGATTTTCTTTTCGATGCGCCGGATAATTTCTGATGAATCAATATATTCATTTCGCATACCCAGATATTCCCTGAATAAATCAGGACCTACGATTGAACCGGCTATGCCCATGGAAACAGAACCGATGGCGAGGTAAGATTTCCCGCGCATGATGGCAACGGCCAGGCCGGCTTTTGCAAAACCGAGCAGATTTGTTTTCACATCTTCCGGTATGGTTTCATCTCCCAGATCCTGCACATCCCTGCCGTAGATACCAAATGCAGGCAGGCCAGACTGATTATGCGCTGCAAGGGTTGCGGCAAGGTATACGGCACCAGGTCTTTCGGTACCATTGAAACCCCAGATCGCTTTTGGCAATACCGGATTCATATCCATGGTTTCACTTCCATAACACCAGCAGGGGGTTACGGAAAGGGACAGGCCCACTTGGTTGGATTCAAATTTCTCCGCGCAGACTGCAGCTTCCCGTATACCGCCAATACAACTGTCGGCTATGACACATTGTACCGGAGATCCATCCGGGTATTTTAATTGTTTCTCATACAGCGCGGCTACATTGACCGCCATCTTCATCGTTGTTTCTTCCAGAGATTCCCGAACGCCACCCAAACGACCATCGATAATCGGCCGGATACCGATCCGCGGATAATTATTTTGATTGTTCATTCGAAAATGTTTTATGGAGGTTTTCCAATGATATTCCAAGTAACCGAACGGCTATTTCATCCAGATATTTTTCATCGCCGGTAAAATGAAAAACAAAATGCCTGTGCGCGAGCGATTCATCCGGTTTTAAAAAAGCGGCCGGAGATACGCTCTCTATTTCATAAAATGGTCCCATCTGGCTTCCATCCTTTAATGGGCCATCGTTATAGGCATTTGCCGCATCCCCCGCAAAGGAAGGTTTTGCAATATTCCATTCCTGATTCAGATAACGGGCCCCCCCATCCACATCAAAAAGTATAATGGTCACCACTTTATTTTCCGCGTCATAACTGCCGGCGATATGTTTTGCTTTATTTGCAACGATACCCAGCTTTCCCCTGCTTTTCCCGTCCGCTTTAAAAATAAGCAGACTGTCGGTATGTTTTATTCTGTCTGCAGGAATTTCTCCAAAATAATTGGTGGTGGCCACTTTGGAAAAATCTTCTCCTGCCAGATGCTGAAACGGAACAACAATCACCGTCGCCGGGGAAGGTTTAAACATATCCAGTATCCAGATGCATGGCATGCCAGTGGCCGCTGTCCATTCCTGGTCGCCCCTATTGGTAAGCACATTCTCTGATTCGTATCCTACTCCTTTCAGGGAATCATTCCCGGAAATACCGGTTTTCTCCATTATCTCCTGCCGGTTCAGTATTTTAATGGTACGGTCTACCCTGAGTGATAATCTGGTACCCCGGTAGTTTACCAGATTCATTTCCTTAAACACCGACACCGTACTGCTGTCCTGACTTTTCACGTTCCAGCTTTCCGTATCGATGGGAGCCGGTGTTTTCCAGTTCTCAAATATCATGGTACTGTCCGGGGGAAAAAACAAAGAAAACTTTCCACCCTCCGGGCCAAGCCATAAACGGTTTTCTCCGCCATAGGCATTCATATGGGCGTCCACTTTATTAAATGCCTTATAATTTATCCATCCAAAACTTAATCCCGTATCACCCTGAGCGGTTGAAGTAAATACCTTTGCCTGATACTTTGGAGATACAATGATCTGCGCGTCCCCGTCTTTCAAAACCACCAGGGCCGGATCCTGCTTTTGCAGGAATTGAAGATCAAAACCAAATTCACCTTCTTTAAAGCCGGGGGCTGGTTTATCAGCCTGCTTGTTTGAATCCGGGTTATTACAGGATACAGAAAGGGTCATACAAATTAATAAAGTGTGGGAAAATATTTTTTTCATGGTGATAACTTAAGGTAACAATGAGATCCATACCTGCGATTTAGCGCCTGTTTGTCCGGCGTCGGCAAAGGGTACCAGCACCAGGTTGTTTTGAATATTCATACCATCGGTTTTCACCAGGCTGTAGGCCTGTGTACCTATCCAGCCGGAAGGAATTGCGGAGCTGTTTTCTTTCAGAATGAGTTCAGGAGATTGTAAATTTTTTAATGAAATGGACATGGGGTAACCCATGTTCATGGAACTATCGGCTGAAAGGATCTGCGGACCTCTCTGAAAGGCAATAAAATCATTATAGTTACGACCACCCCGGATAATTTTTACAGGCATTTCAAAATCAATGATCAGTTTTTCATTTGGGTGCCATGCTCTTCTAATCGTGAGATAATTTCCACTGATACCATTATATTTTTTCCCATCCACTGTAGCCGTAAAGCCATTTGCCCATCCGGGTACCCTGAAGGAAATCGAAAATTCAGATGTCACGGAAGGCCGAATCGTATAAACAATATGGCCATTATCGGGAAAGTCGCTGAAGGCTTTTATCAACAGGGCGATCCTGTGTCCATTACCTGCCAGGATGGTGTCAGTTACTTCTGTAGATTCCTGCAGAAGGAAAGTGGGTATGCCGGATATCTGTCCATAATTGAACGCGGGTATCATGGATATTCCCCGGGGCACACTGGAAAGGCAACAGGTAATATCACAGGAATATGGTTTTCTATCCATCAGTGAGGTGTAATAACTGACACAGCCTGACTGCGGATTTTCCGCCGCGAACAAATGGTTATATACCGATTTTTCGATCTGGTCCATATATTTCGTTTTTCCGGTCAGCGTGAACAATTGATAATTCAATTGTATCCAGGTGGTCGTGACACATCCTTCTCCCATGTCGTCCCGGTTAGCGGCGGGTAATTCATCTTTTCCCTGGAAATGCTCAAATGAGCTGGCAGTCCCGGTAATATATAACCGGTTATTTACAATATCATTCCATGCCATCAGGACGGCTTTGTACAGATCTTTTTCTCCGGTCACTTTATACATTTTCATGATGCCGACCAGGTTTGACAACATTTCATAGGCTTTGCCATTGGCCACTTTATTAACTTCTCCCACCAGCAACAGATCCTGAATTATTTTTGGTCCGTCCGGCTGATTGTAGACGCGCAGGATATACCTTGCAAAATCAAGATATTTTGATTCGCCGGTATAGCGGTATAAATCGATCATCGGATCCAGGATGCTGGTGGCCGCCATGCCCACGTGTTCCCCAGCCCGGATCAAATCCAACTGACCCGGACCGTTTCCGAAAGTCTTAATCATCAGGTAACCGATCTTTTTTGCCGCATCCAGCGCTGGTTGATAACCGAAGGTTTTATAATATGCAAGGAGACCGATCAGGTCATATTTATGTACCCAGACATCCCAGGAAGTCCAATATTTATCCGGCGTGTAGGTTCCGAGGTAGCCATTCGTCAGTTGTGTGCCCAGAAATGAATAGAGCATTTGATCCATTTGCTTTTTCAGTTCCGGATCATGCGAATACTGCCAGACATTGCAGGCCGTTTCCAGGTATTTACCCACATGCTCCCCGATCCAGTCCTGTTTTCCGGGCCTGGACAAAAAACCGGATAACATCGTTTCCCCGTCAATTTTTAATAATCTTTTATGCAGGTTGATGTCGAGTCGTTGACCGATGATTCCTCCGATCTGCTGATCCTCAAAAGGCGCAGGAATATAAATATCCTTTACGGAATCGGTTACCACAGGTTTTATGGCAGGGTAGTGAATCTGCGCAAACAGCGCAGCACCTGGAATCAACAATAAAATGAGTAATATGGTAATTTTATCTTTCATATGCCAGGATGCAGTTTTTACATTCGTTCCGGGAATTTCTTTCCCTGAAAAGCAGGCCCTAAATCTACCTGTTTGCCGGTTCTTCCACCGTTGGTGTTTTCGGCAAAATGAGCGGATCTGTTTCCAAAGAAATGTTGACCGTTTTCTTTTTGCTATTACGATCCATCGCTGAATGTATACATATTATGGCAAAAACCAGTTCCCTTCCGAACCCTCCTTGACATTTGAACCTGTTTGTTTTGATCCCTGTTGTGAATCAATATATTACCAATTTATTAACCAACATAATTGCGAATTTTGACAGTCATCTAAAAAAATGAGGGCTTTTCTCATACTATCTATCTTATTGTCGTTTCAGTTTGCTGCTGTTTCACAGGGCAAAATTTTCGGTTCCATAAGAGGTATCATCGTTGATACGACGGGTAAACAGGATATGAGTGAGGCCACGGTTTCGGTAACGCCGCTGTCGGACACCTCCGATATACAATTTATTACAACGGATAAAAAAGGGTTCTTCCAATTGAAAAACCTAAAGGCCGGCGATTATCATTTGCTGATCACTTTTGAAGGATATCAGCATGTGCGCAGGAATTTTTCGATAAGCGCAGAAACCCGCGAGATCGATTTTGGCCAATTGTTCATGCAGCGGATTACAGATCTCCTGCAGGAAGTGATTGTGCAAAGGGCTCCGGTCACGATACATAAAGACACGGTTGAATACAACGCCGGAAGTTTTGCCACCAAACCCAATGCCGTTGCGGAGGATCTGTTAAAAAAGATGCCGGGCATTCAGGTTGACAAAAACGGAGGCATTACGGCGCAGGGCGAAAAAGTAACCCGGGTACTGGTGAATGGCAAACGTTTTTTCAGTGATGATCCAAAACTGGCTACCCGCAATCTGCCCCCGGATATCATAGATAAAATACAGGTATTTGACGATCTCAGCGATCAGAGCAAGTTCAGTGGTTTCGATGATGGCAACCGGGTGAAGACGATTAATATTGTGACGAAAAAAGATAAGCGCCAGGGATATTTTGGAAAGGTTGTGGCAGGTGCCGGTACAAATGAAAATTATGATGAGAGCGTGAACATGCATCGTTTTAATAACGATGAACAGATCTCTTTGCTGGGTCAGGCAAATGATATCAACAAACAGAATTTTACGCCCGATGCCATCACGGGCGGAAGGGGTGGAGGCGGTGGCGGAGGAAATAGTTTTAGCAGTAGTCCTTCCACAAACAGTGGAGTTACGACGGTTTGGGCCGGAGGTGCCAACTACCGGAATTCCTTTGGTCCCAAAACCGATTTATACGGGAGCTATTTTTTTAACAGTCAGCATATCGCGATTAATCAACTGGACAGTACCATAAAAACCATACAGGGTACGTCCGGACAGGACAGTTCCAACACAACTGCCGGAAATCAGTCGAGCGTTCAAAAACTTGTAACCAATCGTATTTATCTTAATCTCGAACAAAAATTCGACAGCAGTAATTCACTCATTTTCCGGCCAAACATAACTTTTCAAAACAGCGATCCGTTCTCCTCTTCCTATTCGTCAACCGTAGGTAATTTGGGTTTACCTATAAATACTTCTGCAGTAAATACATCCGGTCACAATAACGGATTCAATATCAATGGCTCCAATCTTCAGCTCCGACATAAGTTTGCAAAGAAGTTCCGGACCATTTCCCTGGATATCGGTGGAACGGCAAACGGGAGTGATGGATATGGATATAATTATGCCGTGAATGATTTTTTCCGGCCCGTCAGTGTAGATACCCTGAATCAATATATCCAGGACACCGTTCATTCATATACTATCAGTCCGACATTGTCCTATACAGAACCCGTGGGAAAAAACCAGATTTTGGAATTTAATTATAACTATACCTATCAACATAATATTTCTGTCAATAACACGTACGACTATGTCGATTCCCTGCACAACTATACTTCTTTCGACAGCCTGTTCAGTAACTCGTACCGGTTCATATCCAATGCAAACAGGTTCACTTTAAATTACCGCGTTCAAAATGCCAAATTCAATTTTTCAGTAGGAGGCGGTTTGCAATTCACCGGCTTCAACAGCCAGAATACAACAAAAGACATCCTGATTAAGCATGACTATATAAATTTTACACCGACGGTCAATTTTCAGTATGTGATATCGAAGACGAAACATTTCCGGTTTAATTACAACGGAAGGCCCGGAACACCCACCGTCGCGCAATTGCAGCCACTGATAACGACAACTGACCAGATCAATTACCAGGAAGGCAATCCGGATCTCAAACCACAGTTTACGCATAGCCTGCGGATGTTATATACTTCTTTCGACCCGGGAACACAGCATGTTGTTTTTGCCACTATCAATGCCAGCACAGTAGTGAATGATATACAAACGGCGGTATACTATAATTCAAAAGGAGGGCAGCAGACAACATTTGTAAACCTCAGCGGTACATATAATATTTCCGGTTATTTGAATTATGGATTTCCGGTCAAAACCCCGAAATCCAATCTGAATTTCATTACCAACATAACGTATGCGCAGAGTCAGACCCTGCTGGCGCAGGATTCTGTAGCTGCTTCTGAAAACGATTATGCGCACGTATATTCTAAAAATACCGGATTATCTGAAACAGTTTCCTGGACGACGAATATTAAAAAGAACTTCGATATGAACTTTAGTACGGTTTCGAAATACAGCATCAATCAGAGAACCGGCGCCCCACAGTCTTCGAAATCACAAAATAACCTGAATGCTTTTTCCCAGTCGGTATCTCTGGAACTGACTGCTTACACAAATTCAGGGTGGTTATTCGCGGCGAACCTGGATTACACCTATACGAATAATAATGCCGCCGCCTATAACGCGAGTGTGCCGCTGTTGAGTCCAGCCATTGCCAAACAGCTTTTTAAAAAGAAAAACGGGGAATTGCGTCTGAGCGTTTTTGATTTGCTGAATCAGAATGTATCGGTTAATAAATCGGTTACCTCTAACCTGGAAACGTATACCAGAACGAACGTAATCACCCGGTATGCCATGCTGACTTTTACCTATAACTTAAATAATTTCGCGGATCCAAAGCAAAAAAGAATGCCAGGTATGTTCCCTCCTGGAGGCGAAAGGAGAAACAGGTAAGCAGGGTCGGTTACGGTTTTTCAACCGTCACATCCTGCGCCAGCACCGCTTCATCCGGTTTGGTTTCCAGATCACGGTTAAATGCATACAGTGCGCTGTCTGACGCTTTTTCACCACCGGCAATTTTAATCCGGTCCATCAGATCAATGGCCAGCGTCTCCTCTTCGGTTTGTTCTTTTACAAACCATTGCATAAAGTTCCAGGTCGACCAGTCTTTTTCTGCCATACTCATTTCGACGATCCGGTATATGTTAGATGTATTTTCGACTTCGGATTTAAATACTTTTTCAAAACAGTCATTCACCGATGTAGGATCGGGACCCGGGTCCGGGATGGCAGTCACCACCACCTTAGCACCCCGTTTTAAAATATACTCCAGGATTTTCATCATATGATTGCGTTCTTCATTCTCGTGCCGGAATAAAAAATTGGCAATCCCATCATAACCCCGTTCACTGGCCCAGGAAGCATAGGAAAGATAAATCTGCGCATTGTGCGCCTCATTGGTCATCTGTGCATTTAATGCTTTGGCAAGTGTAGATGAAAGCCTGTTTGTTTCCATTCTCAGATTTTTTGAAACCGTAAATTAATAAAAGGTACTTAATTGATATCAAAACGAAAATTTCTGTTATCGCTTTCTTAAAATATCGCGCATCGGGTAGGAATCGGGGGTTAATGGCTAAGATTGCATGTGCGGACTTTGAATCCCTCTACAATTAGCGGCTCATGATCCAAAGCTACTTGAAAATCGCATGGCGAAATCTGCTGAAACATAAAAGTTTTTCATTCATTAATATCTTGGGCCTGTCCATCGGTATGGCAGCCTGCCTGATTATTTTTCTGTACGTGCATAACGAATTGACCTTTGATCAATACAATACAAAAGCAGATCGGGTTGTGCGGGTGACTTCCACCATGCATGCGCCGGAATCTGATGTGATACTGGCTCCCAGCCCAATTCCGCTGGCGGATGCTTTGAAAAGGGAATATCCGGAAGTAGAAGCGGCCGTCAGACTGGAACCGGCTACCACGGTGGTGAAATTTAAAGATGATTATGTGAAGGAAGAAGCATTTTATAAAACAGATCAGGATATTTTCTCCATTTTCAGTTTTGATTTTCTGGAAGGATCCGAGGCAACTGCTTTACAAAATCCGCATTCCATCGTACTTACAGCAACCATCGCTAAAAAATATTTCGGTGCCGTACCTGCATTGGGAAAAACGATGGTTTGCGACGGACAGAATATACTGGTTACGGGTATTGTAAAGGACAGGCCGGCCAATTCGGATCTTCCGATCAGCGCCCTGCTTTCTGCTGATTATTCAAAAGTGACCAGCTGGATGGATGATTTTTCACTATATACATTTATCCTGTTTTACAAAAAACCCGAACTTAAAAATTTCGAACGAAAACTGGCCATACTGGGTAAAAAATATATACAGCCGGAATTAAGAAAAATGGGAGCCGATAAATACAGTGTCGATTTTCAACTGGAACCATTGAGCGCCGTCCATTTCAGTTCCGGAAAATTAGGGGATACACCCAAAGGCAATAAACAATTCAGTTATATCTTTTCCTTACTGGCAGTTTTCATTTTAGTCATTGCTTTACTGAATTATATCAATCTGTCAACCGCCAGGTCAGCTGAAAGAGCAAAGGAAGTTGGAATACGGAAAGTAAGTGGCGCGGGGCAATTTCAATTGATGTGGCAGTTTCTGTTTGAATCTTTTTTATTAATCGCTATTGCATGCATATCCGCCCTGGGACTGATGTTCCTGGGTCTTCCTTTTTTCAATGCATTATCAGCAAGCAAACTGGTCGTCCATTGGATGGATGTAATTTTGTTCATGGGGGCCATATTTTTAATTACTCTTTTGCTGGCGGGTTTATATCCTGCTTTTGTGTTGTCTGCTTTCAAACCGGTAAAGGTTTTGAAGGGTAATTGGCGCCATAGCGGAAAGGGGGTCTTCCTGCGAAAAATCGTGACCGTGACGCAGTTTGCCATCGCGGCGGCGTTGATTATGGGAACAACGATTATTTACCACCAGATGAAGTTTATTCAGGGAAAGGACCTGGGTTTTAATAAAGACCAGCTGATTAATATATTTCCTCCACGGGATTCTGCCTATATAAGTGCGGTTCATGCTTTCCAGCAGGCATTAAGGGAAAGGCCGGAAGTGCAGGGCCTCACGGTGGGTAATGGAATGACCGACGGTGGACTCTCGATCGGCTCAACGAATATTGAAGCCGGAGGGAAGAAGAGAGAAGTGATGTGTCTTTTTTATTCTATCGATCCTCATTTTTTACCCGTCTTTCAAATTCATTTGCTGGAGGGAAGAAATTTATCGGATCGTTTCGTCACGGATAAAAATGAAGCATTCCTCGTAAATGAAGCATTTGTAAAAACGATAGGCTGGAAATCAGGCCTTGGTAAACCGATAGAAGGATTTGACCATAAAGGTAAAATAGTGGGTGTAGTGAAAAACTTTTACTTCAAATCATTACACAACCTCATTGAACCCCTGGTTATGATCTACAATACCACACCTGCAAACACGACGACAATAAAAATGAATGCCCGCGATCTGCCGATGTTGAAAGAACTTTTTAAAGAGAATTTCCCAACGGTACCGATTGATTATTCCTTCTTGGATGAGCTGGTGAATAAGCAATACGTTAAAGACAGGATCACCATGACATTATTCAATGATTTTACCGTACTGGCAATTTTTGTCTCCTGTCTTGGGTTATATGGGCTGGTGGCCCTGATTGCCGTTCAGCGGACGAAGGAAATCGGCGTTCGTAAAGTGCTGGGGGCATCGATAAGCCAGTTACTCTCCTTAATGGCAAAAGATTTTGTGAAGCTCGTTTTCTGGGCATTGGTTATCGCGTTGCCTATCTCCGGCATGGCCATGAATGAATGGCTGGCCTCCTATGCCTATCATATCCGGTTGAGCTGGTGGATGTTTTTAATCCCAATTTTGCTCCTGCTTTTCATCGCTTTAGCGGTCATCAGCCGGGAAATTATAAAAGCGGCGCTGGTCAATCCTGTCAATAGCCTTCGCTCAGAATGAGTTTCGGCAGGCGAAACCAGCTTTTCTGGGTAACTAAGTCATTCACTTAGAAATAAACGGAAGGAATATTCGTTCATGTTACATGAAAAACCTGATCGTTTTCTCCCTGATTCTGACAACCCTGTTTTCCTGTACCAAAAGCGATACACCGCCACCACCTCCTCTGACGGATTCTCTTTTAAAATCTTTTAGTGTGTATAATCCGGAGATCCATACAAAAGGAGTCGTTGTTTTAAGCTACGAAAAGGACTCGCAGATCGCCTCCCTGCATATATACAGCTACGACAGTTCGGGTGGATCGATTATAGATGACAGTACCTTCCTTAGCTTTAAGCAAGCCGACGCTACCACATTGCCCGGTTCTTACGACATAACGTATTATTATCAGGCTTATGGACCGGCAGGAAAGACAGATCACCACGAATTACTTTATGACGGCCAAAACCAGGTGATCCGGGATTCAATTACGCTTTCCGAAATAAATAATTTTTCTGAACAGCTTTATTTTTATGATGGCAATGGAAATACAACGATCGAGTCATCGGGCGGAGACCCGCAGACACCGGGCAGTTATATCCTCTACGAGATAGACACCATGTTCGTAAACGGAGATAATCTGTATAGTGATATTAGTTACGCTTCTGTTGGCGGTCCGCTGAACTATTTAAGGACACGGTCATTTTCATCAAATATCAATCCCTTATATAACGAATCATTTTCCAGGAGCCTGGGTTGCCTGCTTTCCCTGGATAACCTGGTTGATTTCCGGTCAAAAAATCTTGCCAGCCAACTGAGTTCGCAAGATGATTTGGGGGTAACGATTACGCTCAACTTTGTATGGACAACGGACGCTGCCGGCAGAGTGATCCAGGGTACCGGCACGGATTCGAACAGCGGCGGGATCGGCCAGATTTACAATTTTAATTATTAGCCAAACCTTGCAGCCTGAATCTTTACCATTCATCCGTAAATCCCGGGTGACATGTCAATTTTGTTTAATTTTCATTGAATTAATCAAATATGAGATTCATAACAGCCCTGCTTTTCCTTATGAGTATTCAAGGATACGCCCAGACCAACACCGATATCGTGATCGGTAAATCGGAAGTGATATACTCGAAACTGCTGAAGGAAAACAGGACGATATGGGTGCATCTGCCAAGAAGCGCGAATGACCCATTATTTAAAAGCCAGCGATACCCGGTGCTGTATTTGCTGGACGGCGATGCGCATTTTTCTTCCGTAACAGGTATGATTCAGCAATTCAGTGAGATCAATGGAAATTCATTGTGCCCGGAGATGATCGTTGTTGGAATACCCAATACCGACCGGACGAGGGACCTGACGCCTTCACATACCAACATTAATTTTAGCGGGGATAGTACCGGTGTCAATACATCCGGAGGTGGTGAAATATTCACTTCTTTCATAGAAAAAGAACTCATACCACATATGGATTCCCTTTACCCGACTGCTCCATACCGTGTATTTGTCGGGCATTCCCTGGGCGGGCTCACGGTAATGAATACCCTGCTCCATCATCCTCAGTTATTCAACGCATACCTGGCCATAGATCCAAGTATGTGGTGGGACAAGCAGCGGCTTTTACATCAAACCGAACCTATTTTGATGCAGGAGAAATTTAATGGAAAGACCCTTTTCCTGGGGATAGCCAATACGATGTCTCCGGGCATGGATACAGCCAAAGTAAGAAAGGATACTACAGGCAATTCCATCCATATCCGTTCCATCCTGCTTTTGGCTGATGCTTTGAAGAAAGAAAATAGTAATGGACTTCGCTGGGAATATAAATATTACAACGAAGAAGACCATGGCTCTGTTCCGTTGATGAGTGAATACGACGGACTGAAATTTATTTTCAACTTTTATCATTTCAAGGATAACAATAAACTTTTTGACAGGAGCTTCAGCGCCGCCCTTGCCGTTGGGTCCCTTAGTGATCATTATAAAAGGGTATCTCTGGAAATGGGTTATAAAGTGCTTCCCCCGGAACCTTATATCAATAGCCTCGGTTATGGATTCCTGCAAAATAAAATGAATGAAAAAGCGTTCGCTTTTTTTAAAATGAATATTGATAATTACCCCGGAAGCGAAAATGTATATGACAGCATGGGTGATTTTTATGTGGCCACAAATGACAAACAAAAAGCGATTGAGTATTTTACAAAAGCACTGACTGTAAATGAAAATTCTGACACCAGGGGAAAACTTAATAAACTAATTCAATCCAAATAAAGGGGATAAATGGATATTTAAAAATCAGGAGAAGCCCCCTTCTATTTTGCCTGTATGGAAAGATTTTTATCCGTTGGAAATGTCTTTTCCGCCTGCCCCAGCGGGGTGGAAAAAAACAGTTTCGCCAATCCGTTTTTGCCTATGACGCGCTGAACGACCGAGAATGCATTATAAACAAATATCGAAGCGGAAGCACCAATAGTTGTTGCCCATACGTGATAGAAATCACGATGACTGAGAATATATGAAATCGCATCCCCGAATCCACCTGCATCGTGCCGCCTTTCGAATGCCTTCTCGAGAACAATAACGATCACTACACCGATCGTATAAAGCAGCGTACGTAAAGTTACATCAACGATTGCCGGTTGGCGCTGTACCCAGTGACCGAGCGTAATATATTCCATCAGGATAACAACTTTTGACATAATGAGTGCACCCAGAAGGGCCTGTGACATGCCACTGTATTCAATGTCGTAATCCTTCAGATATAGTTTCTTCATTACCATCATAAGCATGAACACAATGGCGAAATAGGCGGCAGTGCGCATAATGGTTTTAATTTCCTTGAATATTTTTTTCAGCATGCGTATGATAAATAGTCCGGCTTTGAAAGTCACCTAACCGGGTAAAGATATTGCTTATCTGGTGAACAGGGAACTACGCAGATAACGCGGACTACTTTTTTAACGGCACTTCAATATTGATATTTATTGTACTTCCCACTGAACCACCCTCTTTACCAATTTGGTAGTCCAAACGTTTTATGGTGAACCGGCCTTTAAAAATACCGGTATTGCCGGCAGGGGAGAAAGTAAAGGGAATTTCAATGGATTTGGTTATCCCTTTTAAGGTTAAATCGCCTGTTAATAAATAGCCGTCAGGGGATTTTACAATTTTCCTGGAACTGAAACGAATTTCGGGATATTTTTTTGTATTGAGGAACTGTTCATCGTTACGAAGATGAGTGTTACGAAGCCCTACCCCGCTATTCACGGTATTGGGATCAATACTCGCGGTAAGCTTGCTTCCGGATAAATCATTCTCATTGAATTGAAAAGCTGACTTTAATCCGGAGAATGATCCATGAACCTTTCCAAAAGGTCCGTCCACAGTAAATGTAATCTTTGCTTTTGTTGCATCAGCAGTCCAGTTTCCTGTCAATGGGGAAATAAAAATAACAGCGAATAGTTGAATGAGTAATTTTATTTTCATCGAAACAAAAGTTTATATCGTATTCGTAAGAACGTATGAAACAGGAACCGGGTTGCATTTATTACAACTTGTTCATATTGTTCCTGCCGAAGTTCCCGTCTTACGCTTTATTTATACAGGGTTCCGGCCGTCGGGTCCTGCCAGGACTGGGATGCAGGGCCTTTCAATGCAACTATTGTTAAAACAGCCGAAATAAAAAGTGAAGCTGCCATAAAAATAAAAGAAGTGCTGAAACCGCCTGTCACTCCATTTAAATAGCCCACCATATAAGCACCGGCAAAAGAACCTAATGCGCCGGAACTGTTAATGAGGGCGATGGCTCCTGCGGTAACGTTGCCTGGTAATATTTCCGGGATGATGGCAAAGAATGGCCCATAAGGCGCATACATGGCAGCAGCAGCAATGATGAGTAATATAAAAGATATCATGAAATGATTCGCGCCGATCAGGAATGAACCGTAAAATGCGAGTGAAGCAATGAAGAGTAATGGCCATACAAACGCTTTTCTGTTTAAGGTTTTGTCGGAATAATAAGAAGCGCTGATCATGGCTACGATTGCAAATACATAAGGAATAGAAGATAGCCACCCCGTTTTTATAATGCTCATTTGCGGTGCTGATTTGATAATGGAAGGAAGCCACATCACAAATCCGTAAACGCCTATGCTCCAGAATGCATATTGCAAACATAATAAAATAACAGTCTTTGATTTAAAGGCTGCCAGATAATTCTTTACTGGTTTGATGCCTTCCTGTTCATGCTGCAAGACTGTTTCTAAAGTCGCTTTATCGGCATTTGTTATCCAATTCGAATCTCCGGGTTTATCATTTACCAGTTTCCGCCAGAAGAAAGCCCAGACGATGGCCGGCACACCTTCCCAGATAAACATCCATCGCCAGCCAACAGAATGAATTAAATATCCTGATAAAATGGACATCCAGAGTATGGTAGCCGGGTTACCGAGAATAAGGAAAGTATTGGCTCTTGAACGTTCTGATTTTGTAAACCACCGGCTTAGTATTATGAGCATAGCGGGCATTACGGCACTTTCCACAACCCCAAGCATAAAACGAATGATAAATAAACCGGTCAGGTTATTTACTAAACCGGTTGCCATTGCCAGGCCTCCCCAAAATATTAATGACCAGAAGATTAGTCTTTTAGCACTTTTATTTCCTGCATAATGAGCTCCCGGAATTTGAAAAAAGAAATAGCCGAGAAAAAAAAGTGACCCTAATAAGGAAGATGTGGATGGCGTAATATGGAGATCCTTCGCCATTTCCCCTGCTGTAGCGAACCCAAAATTAGCCCGGTCAAGATAGGCCAGACTATACGTAATAAAAACTACAGGAATCAGGCGGTACCAACGATACGGGATGATCAATTTCACTGGCAAATATTATTTATCTGTTGGAAACTAAGCTTTATTAATAAAAAAGCTGGTTCCGGTCGTATTTATCTTTTTCATTTTGATATTCCGTCATCATATTTATTTCCGAAAGGGGCCTGTTTGCCGGTATAAACCAGGGGTCAGATCTGATTAAATTCGGAAGGTTGACGGAATAGTGGGATCTTCAACAAGTGATTCCATACTACTTATTTTATTAAATAATATGCAATGTGGTGGGTTTACGCTTTGCTTTCGGCTTTATTTGCTTCGCTTACGGCCATTTTTGCGAAGCTTGGCGTTGCCAATATAAATTCTAACCTGGCCACCGCTATCCGGACCATCGTCATCCTGGCTGTAGCCTGGGGAATTGTTTTTTTCCGGGGAGAATTTAAAGCGATTCACAACCTTTCAAAACATAACCTGATTTTTCTCATCATTTCAGGTCTCGCCACCGGGCTCTCCTGGATATTTTACTTTAAAGCACTTCAAATGGGCAGGGTGTCCCAGGTAGCTCCGGTAGATAAACTCAGTGTCGCATTGACCATCCTGTTGTCTGTTATTTTTCTGGGAGAAGTACTGACCTGGAAAACAGCTGCAGGCGCCCTCCTGATCATTATCGGAACGATTGTCCTTATTTTCTGAAATATGCAGGTTTGTTTCTTTTTACCAGCAGAATATGAACGGAATTAACTATTATTTTATAACTTGTCATCATAAATAACCCTTGGTCTTAATGGTTTCC
>Ga0209863_10000178_pt1 | contig 39970 bp, 34 predicted proteins | sample OrgsoiDNA2013046_FD_185796 | JGI IMG/M metagenome (GOLD analysis project Ga0209863, IMG submission 185796) | Permafrost soil microbial communities from the Arctic, to analyse light accelerated degradation of dissolved organic matter (DOM) -... | ecosystem: Environmental > Terrestrial > Soil >...
CACCGTGACGGCGTCACCGGGTGGGGCGACTGGGTCGACGACCGGGGTGACGTCGGTGAACGTGACCGGGTTGACGAATGGAACCGCGTACACGTTCACCGTGGTGGCAACGAACACCGTCGGCCCAGGCCCCGCCTCAGCACCGTCGGTTGCGGTCACTCCGACAGGCGGCCCGGTGACCTACGCAGTGGTGCAGCGTGGCGAGGCCACGTTGTCGGGTTCGGCCACGTCGGTGTTGGTGTCGTTGGGGTCGGCGGCGCATGCCGGTGACTTGCTGGTCGCGACCGCTGGGGTCTATCCGGGCACGTCGACGGCGTCGGCGCCGGTTGGGTTCAATTCGGCTGGGTCGATGGCCGGGGTGTCGGGGCATAGCGGCGCGGCCGCGTGGTTCAAGGTCGCCGCTGGTGGCGAGACGTCGTTCACGTTTGGTGAGTCGCCGGGTACCACGAATTATTCGCAGTTCGCAGTGACCGAGATTTCGGGGTTGGTGGCCCCGGCTGGTATCGACGGGGTCTCCGCGTGGCAGGCCGGGGCGAGCGCCGCCACGGGCTACACCCAGACCTACGGGTCTGCGGTATCCGCCAATGAGTTGGGGTTCGCGTTTTTTGAGACGTCGAACGCGACCACGCAGGTGACTCCGTCGGGGTGGTCGTTGATCGCTGGTCCGACCAGTTCCAACGACAGCATGGGGTACTACTTCCGGTCGACCGCGGCTGGTACGCCGTCGATTACAACGTCGGGGTTGTCGCCTTCTGGTGCCTTCATCGCCGGCATGATCGTGTTTCACACCGCCGGCCCGGCGACGGTGCCCGGCCCGCCGACGGGAGTGTCGGCGGCGGCCGGGAATGCGTCCGCGACTGTGTCGTGGGCTGCGCCGGCGTCCAATGGTGGAGCGACGATCACGCAGTACCGCGTGACTGCGTCGCCAGGTGGGGCTACTGCCACCACGGCCGGGCCGACGTCGGTGAATGTGAGCGGATTGACCAACGGAACGCCCTACACGTTCACGGTCATCGCGACCAACAGTGTCGGCCCCGGACCCGCATCGGCGCCGTCCGCTGCGGTGACTCCGACCGCCGCACCCCCGACGATTACCGAGGCCAGCGGGTTTCCGATCGACGTCCACCCCACCGCTGTGGGGCAGACGGGGTTCTCCACCATCAGCGTCACCACGCAGAAGGTCGGCGATCTCCTGATGCTGGCGGTCGACACGCACGTCGTGCTGGCGACCGCGATTTCGTCGCCCGACGCGAACAACGGCGGGGCCTGGACCGAGGTGGCTCATCTGGACACCACGACTCCGCGGAACCTGTCGATCTGGGAGGCCACTGTCACATCGGTCGGCACCCACAACGTGAGCGTCACGTACTCCGGGTCGATTACCGGCATCTACGCCGAGTTGTCGGCTGACGAGGTGTCCGCGAGCGTGTCGAGCCCGGTGTGGAGCGTCATCACCTCGGGTTCGAAGGACATCGAGACCTCGCCGACAAGCGTTGTCTGGCCGACGTTGACGGCAACGGTGAACGGGCAGGCCTACTGGGGATTCGGGACGGGCGGCGGCGGGCCGGTCGCCAGTGTTCCGGCCGGCTTCACCGGCCAGCAATGGAGCCAGCAATCGCGGAACTTCACCATTCTCAACACCTCACTCGTGGCAGGGACGGCGTACACCCCGATCTCCGTTCAGTCGGCGACGAACTCGGGCGCGCTCGGGATGATCGTGGGCGTCACGCAGGGTCCGTGACGATGAGTTGATGCGACGACTCCCGCCGTTCACCGGACGCTGACTTCGGTGAACGGTAAGCTCGTGTTGTGCTCGGGGGCCTCATGAACTTCTGTCGAAAGATCGTTCACGGCTGTCGTCAGCTCGCCCACTTTTACCGTCGTTGCGTGAAGAAGCTCGCCTACATCGTGGGCGGCGTCCGTACGTCCCTCTCCGGCGACTCCGGCACCGTTGCGCTGACATTCGATGACGGGCCGAACGCGCGCTTTACGCCGCAAGTGCTCGACATCCTGCGGCGCTTCGATGTGAAGGCGACCTTCTTCCTCGTCGGCGAACGGGTACGGGAGTTCCCGGAGCTGGTCGAACGGATCGTTGCGGAGGGGCACGCCATCGGTTCGCACACCGATAGCCACCCCGATATGTGGACGTTGCGGTCGAGCGCCGCGCTGCGCGAGTTTCGGGCCGGCCGAGACAGCGTCGACCGTGCCGTTGGCAGCCAGCTGCGGCTCTTTCGGCCGCCGAAGGGCTGGGTCGGATTCGCCCAGGCGTTCATGACCCGCAGGCTGGGTCTGCGCGTCTGGCTATGGACCCGGGCTGGCAGCGACTGGGTGCCAGACATCACGGCAGCGGAGATTCTGGCCACGATCGGAACCCCTGTCAGCGGGGACGTGATCCTGCTGCACGATGGCCTTGAGCGCCCGATGGGTGCGACGGCTCTGAACCGCTCGTCGACGATCGAAGCCCTTGAGTCCTTGATCCCTGACGTGCAAGCCCGCGGATTGCGATTCGTGGCACTCACGTGACAAGCACGCCGTCGGTCCCCGAGACGCTGCGGTTCACGCCTTGAAGAGCCTCACGGTTGGAATTTGCTCGTATCAGCGGCGCGACTCGGTGCTTCGCCTCGTTGCCGCTCTCGACGAGCAGGCGCGGCAGAACCCGGCCTCTTGGCAGGATGTCGACGTCTGTGTCGTGCTTGACGGTTCCGATGACGGATCGCGCGAGGCACTCGAGGCGCACCCGGCACTGTTGCCCTTGCGGGTGGTCTGGCAGCCCAACGGTGGTCTGTCCTCGGCCCGCAACCACGTCATCAAGGTCGCGACGGGTGAGATCGTCTGGTTCCTCGATGACGATCTCGTTCCGGCCGACGGTGCGGTCGATTGGCATCGTCAGTCGCACGAAGGCGACGAGGCGGGATTCATGCTTGGTCCGTGCCTGATTCCGCCGGACATGGACGTCCCCGACGGGGTGCGTTCCTGGTGGGTCGAGCACTACAGCGAGCTTGAAGCCGCCGGAGCGGTCGAGCGCCTTGAGCAATTCGGGGTGGCGAACGCGAGTGTGCCGCTCGCCGTGGTGCGCCGGGTCGGAGGGTTCGAGGAGCGCTTCACCGGCTACGGCTGGGAGGACTTCGAGTTCGGCGCCCGGGTCCTTGGTGTCGGGGTTCGCGAACGATACGACGCACGGTGTCTTGCGTGGCACTACACCACGACGGACGACGCCGTGGCGTTCGGCCGGCAGCGCAGCATCGGTCGCGGCGTTGGGCTCACGTTCCAACTGCATCCCGAACTAGCTGCGGCGTACTTCCCGGTCGACTATCCGTGGCGCCTGCACCGCTTGCTCGACAAATTCCGGGTGCATTCACCCCGCGTCCTGTGGGCGATCGCGGCCACCGCGCACGCGATGATGAGCCCCGCCGAACGGCTCCTGCATGACCGGGCCCCGCGGTTTCGGCGGGTCGCCTGGGATACCGCATATCTGGCCGGGATTGCCGATCAAGATCGGGTGCTGCTGGTCCGGGCCCTGGGTCGGCCGACCGCTGCGGAATAGCTCACGGTAGTAGTGCGTCGAATGGCCTTATGATGTGATATCGGGGTGAACCGGCGCTAAACGCTGGCATGCACTGTTTCGCCGACAAGGGGGTCGTTTCGTCGACCGGTCACATCGGGGAGGGACGTTGACAGTTCTCAGCACGATCTGGAGCGGTGACGACGCGTTCAATGCGCGGGTCCAGACCATCGATCGACGGACATTGCCGATGACAGGAGTACTCCGCGCGATGCTCCGCGCTAGTGACGATGACGTCGTCATCATCAATGGGGCTCTCGGGTTCGGTGAACGCTGGCGTGACCTGCTCATGGCGTGCACGGTGAGAGCAATGCGACATCGACCGGGCTTGGTGGTATCCGACGCTACCTGGGAGCAACGCAGCGGACGTGATGAGTCAACCGCACCCGTACTGCATCGAGTGAACGGGACGTTCGGCCGCTTCCTGGTTCGACGGCTTCTCAACCACCGCACCGTGTTGTGTTTTCTGTCCCGCGAAGAAGCTGACCATTTTCTCGCGCAGACCGGCTGCCCTGCGGAGTCCGTCGTCTTCACTCCCTTCAGGTCAACCATCCCGTGGGGTGAACTTGAGCCCCTGCTCGAGATGCGTTCGGCGCGGGTGCAAGAGCCGGCCGAGCCCTACATCTTCAGCGGCGGCAACACTCTTCGTGATTGGGATTTGTTGTGCGAAGCGCTCGACGATTGCGGTGCACGCGTTCGAGTCGCGACACGGCACGCCGACCGGCACTGGCCACGAAATTTCGAGGTCGGCCCGTGCACTCAGGAAGAGTTCTTCCCGCTCATGGCGCGCGCGAGTTCATGCGTTTTCGCACTCAAGTCGGACAGCATGCGCTCGGCCGGGCAGCAGACGTATCTGAATGCGCTCCGGCTCGGTGCCCCGGTGGTAGTCAATGACATACCGGGTGTCAGGGACCATTTGGAATACGTGCCCGGAGCTTTCATAACGCCGACCTACGACGCAGCCGCGATCCGCGACAGAGTGGCTTGGCTGCTCGATCCGACGAATGCTACTGAGGTCAGCGTGCTGGGCCAGTCGGGCGCAGCTTACGTATCCCGGAATCTGAACGAATCGCGGTACCTCGGACTGCTGGCTGACGTCGCTGACTCGCTGGGTGCCAGACTAGCGGTCTAACTATGGATCTGAGATCGCTGCTACCTACCCTGCTCGACGACCCGGCGCTTACCCGCGCGGTCGAGACGGCGCGCGCCGCGCGTCGTCTCGACGCGGTGGGTTTGGACATCGGCGCGCCACAACCGTTGCGACCGATCGTTGCTGCCGCGCTCGCCGCGGCCGCTCCGGTCGGAGCCGATCGGGTCGTCCTCGCGGTCACCGCGACCGACCGTGAGGCCGCCGACCTGGCCGCTGCGCTCGCGGGGTTGCTGCCACCGGACAGCGTGGCGGAGTACCCCGCGTGGGAGACGCTTCCGCATGAACGGCTCTCGCCGCGCGCCGATACCGTCGGCCGCCGGCTGGCCGTGCGGCGAAGGTTGCGGCACCCGATCGAGGACATCGCCGGGGCGTCCACCGCCGGTGCGGCGGGTGGTCGGCTCCGAGTTGTCGTGGCGCCGGTACGGAGCCTGTTACAGCCGCAGGTTGCGGGCCTGGGCGATCTGGAACCGGTTGGCCTGCAGGTAGGCGACACCGCCGACCTCGACGTGGTCGTCTCCCGCCTCGTCGCGGCCGGCTACAGCCGAGTCGAGGTGGTCGAACGTCGCGGCGATATCGCCGTACGCGGTGGCATTCTCGATGTGTTCCCGCCGACCGAGGATCACCCGCTGCGGGTGGAGTTCTTCGGCGACGAGGTCGAGGAGATCCGCGTCTTCAAAGCCGCCGACCAGCGCAGCCTCGGCGACGACTACCCGGCCGTGCATGGTCTATGGGCGCCGCCGTGCCGCGAACTGTTGCTCACCCCTGACGTACTGGCTCGCGCGGCGGCGCTGGCGGCCCTGCACCCGCAGCTGGCCGACATCCTCGGCAGGGTCGCGCACGGGATCGCCGTCGAGGGCATGGAATCGCTCGCCCCCGTTCTGGTCGACCGGATGGACCTGCTCCTCGACGAACTACCCCCCGACGCATTGGTGCTCGTCTGCGATCCGGAGCGGGTGCGGGCCCGGGCTGCTGAAGTCGTGCGCACCGGCGAGGAATTTCTTCAGGCCGCCTGGGCCGGAGCGGCGTCCGGAGGCAAGGCGCCGGTCGACCTGTCGCCCGCAGCGTTGCGGCCGCTTGTCGACGTCCGGGCTCGGGCGAAAGAGCTCGGCATTGCGTGGTGGTCGGTGTCGCCGCTCGCAGCGACCGCCGAAGACCCCGATCTGGACGACGCGATGCTGGTCATCGACGCCAGTGCGGCCGAGTCGTACCGCGGAGATACCCAGGCCGTGGTCGCCGACGTCAAGGGCTGGCTGGCCGATGGCTGGCGGGTTCTGTTCACCACCGCAGGCCACGGCCCCGCGCAGCGCATCGCCGAGGTGTTGCACGGCGAAGGTGTCGCAGCTCGTCTCGAGTTCGAACTGGTGGCCGTTCCCGAACCCGGCGCGGTCGTGGTGTCGTGCGGTTCGCTCGATGCCGGATTCGTGGCGCGGGCCACCAAGCTGGTGGTGCTCACCGAGGCCGACGTCTTCGGTCAGCGCGCATCCACCCGCGATCTCGCGAAGCTGCCGAGCCGGCGCAAGCACACCATCGATCCGCTGCAGTTGCAGCCCGGTGATCTCGTCGTGCACGAAGCGCACGGGGTTGGTCGCTTCATCGAAATGGTGCAGCGCACTGTTGCCGGCGCCACCCGTGAGTACCTGGTGCTCGAGTACGCGCCGAGCAAGCGCGGCCAGCCCGGCGACCGGTTGTACGCACCGACCGATGCGCTCGATCAGGTCACCCGCTACGTCGGAGGTGAGAATCCCACCCTCGACAAGATGGGTGGTGCCGACTGGGCCAAGCGCAAGGGGCGCGCGCGCAAGGCGGTGAAGGAGATCGCGGCCGAACTCATCCGTCTCTACAGTGCGCGCACCGCGGCCCCCGGTTACGCGTTCGGGCCCGACACTCCGTGGCAGCGCGAGCTCGAAGAAGCCTTCCCGTACGTCGAGACCCCCGACCAGCTGCGCACGATCGATGAGGTCAAGGCCGACATGGAACTGCCGGTGCCGATGGACCGGCTGATCTGCGGCGACGTCGGCTATGGCAAGACCGAGATCGCCGTCCGCGCCGCCTTTAAAGCCGTGCAAGACGGCAAGCAGGTGGCCATCCTGTGCCCGACGACCCTGCTCGTGCAGCAACATTTCGCGACGTTCTCCGAACGGTTCGCCAACTTCCCGGTCGTGGTGAGACCGGTGAGCAGGTTCAACTCGGCGAAGGAAGAAGAAGCGATCATGGCCGGCGTTGCCGACGGCAGCGTCGATGTCGTGATCGGCACCCACCGGCTGATCGCCGGCAGCACGCACTTCAAGAATCTTGGCCTGGTGGTCATCGACGAAGAGCAGCGGTTCGGCGTCGAACACAAGGAGCGGCTGAAGCAGCTTCGAACCAACGTCGACGTGCTCGCGATGTCGGCGACGCCGATTCCGCGCACGCTCGAGATGGCCATCACCGGGATCCGCGAAATGTCGGTCATTCAGACCCCACCCGAGGAACGGCATCCGGTACTCACCTTTGTGGGGGGCTACGAAGACCGCCAGGTCAGCGCCGCGATCCGTCGCGAACTGCTGCGCGAGGGTCAGGTCTTCTACGTGCACAACCGGGTCGAGTCGATCGATCGGGCGGCCGCCCGGCTGCGTGATCTGGTGCCCGAGGCCCGCATAGCAGTTGCACACGGCCAGATGAATGAAGACCTTCTTGAGCAGGTGATGATCGGGTTCTGGGAACGCAGCTACGACGTGCTTGTCTGCACCACGATCGTCGAATCCGGACTCGACATCCCGAACGCGAACACGTTGGTGCTCGAACGCGCCGACTTGCTCGGGCTGTCCCAACTGCACCAGCTGCGCGGGCGGGTGGGTCGTGGTCGCGAACGCGCGTACGCCTACTTCCTGTATCCCGTCGAACGGCCGCTGACCGACACGGCGCACGACCGGCTCGCCACCATCGCGCAGAACTCCGACCTCGGGGCGGGCATCGCGATCGCGATGAAAGACCTGGAGATTCGCGGCGCTGGCAACCTGCTCGGCGGCGAGCAGTCGGGACACATCGCGGCGGTCGGATTCGATCTGTACGTGCGCCTCGTCGGTGAAGCCGTCGCCGACTTCAAGGGCGACCACAGCCATGAAGTCGCCGAGGTCAGGATCGACCTACCGGTCGACGCGCACATCCCGCACGACTACATCGACGGGGAGCGACTGCGGCTCGCCGCGTACCGGGCGATGGCCGAAGCAACGAGCCATGCGGACGTCGAGGCGGTCCGCGACGAGTTGGCCGACCGTTATGGCCCGCTGCCCGAACCCGTGACCAACCTGCTCGAGGTCGCCGGGCTGCGGGTCGAACTGCGGCCCTATGGCATCACCGAAGTCGTGCTGCTCGGCACCCAGATCCGCTTCGCGCCGGTCAGCTTGCCGGAGTCGGCCACGCTTCGATTGCAGCGACTTTTCCCGAACAGCATCGTCAAGGCACCTCTACACACGATCCTGGTACCACGGCCCACCGATGCACCGGGGCGGTCCGGGGGGCAGCCGCTACGCGACGTCCCGCTCTTGCACTGGGTGCGAACGCTCGTGCGCGAGATCCTGCCGACCGGCACACCGGCGGTCTGAGGTACCGGTTCGTTGTCGAGGAGCTGTGCGTGGCGAATGAGCAGATCGTCGACCAGGCCGAAGGTCCGGTGCCGCGTCGTCGCCGCGGATGGCGGTGGGTGTGGATCGGCTTGGCCGTCGTCGCGGTCGTTCTTGCCTGGGATGGGTTCAGGGCCTGGCAGATCGAGTCGTCGCTAGGCCTCGCTGAGGCCGACATCACCCAACTGCGCGCCGACATCGATGCGAGCGAGTGGTCGGCGCTTCAAACCGACGCCGATCGGCTTGTCAAAGACTCACACGGAGCCGCATCAGCGACGCACGATCCATTCTGGGTTCTGACGACCCATGTGCCGTGGTTGGGCACTAACCCGCGCGAGGTATCGGTCGTAGCCCGCGCTCTGGAGACAGTGGCGCGACACGGCGTCGACCCCCTCGTCGGCTCGCACAGTTTGGCCGTGGTGGAGGCTCACGATGCCGGATTGGCGACGCTTATGGGCGCGCTCCATTCCGACACGGCAACCATTTCCAGTGCGGTGGCGGCGGTCGAACAGGCCAACCTGAACGTTCAGTCCCTGCATACCGGTGATCTGCTGCCGTTCGTCCGGCACCGCGTGGTCGCCGCCCAAGACAAACTCGCCCGGGCAAACGAGCAAATCCACAATGTCGGCAGGCTCGCCATTGCGGCTCCTGCATTGCTCGGTGAAGACCAGCCGCGCACTGTGCTGTTGCTGTTCCAGACGCCGGCCGAGCAGCGGGGTACCGGCGGTCTTGTCGGCGCCTGGGGTGAGTTGCACACCGACAAGGGTGCGGTGTCACTCGTCGACTTCGGGGCGAACGACGGTCTGCCGCCGCTGCCGTCCTTGCCGGCCGGTGTCAATCCGGAGATCGCGACGGATTACGGCGCCGACATTCAGTTGCCGCAGAACTTCAACCTTTCCGCGTCGTTCCCGGACGCCGCGCAGATGTTCGCCGCCTCCTGGACCGCAGGCCCCGGCAAGGGTGTGCGACCCGATGCGGTGTTGTCGATCGACCCGGTCGCGTTGGGCGACCTGCTCAGCGTCATCGGGTCGGTTCAGGCCGGCGGGCAAGAGCTCACCTCCGACACGGCCGCTGATGTGCTGCTTCGCAAGGAGTACTACACCTACACAAGCGTCGATCAGGCGCCCCGCGTCGCGTTCCTGGGTGAGGTCACGAAGGCTGTTTTCGACCGGGTCACGAGCAAGGGTTATTCGGTCGCCGCACTTGGTCGCAAGCTCGCGTCGATCGCGGGCGAAGGCAGGCTCGTTGTCTGGAGCGCCGATCCGACAGACCAGGAGCAGTGGCAGGGACTTGGATTAGCCGGCGCCCTTGGAACGCCGGTACCGGGGAGCGTCCGGGTGGCTCTGAACAGCCTCGATGGCTCCAAGTTGGGGGCGTATCTGAAAATGGCCGCTGCGGTGGCGGACTGCAAGGCACCCGGACCACTCATCACGCTGACCTTCACCAGCCTGGCGCCCGCCTACATCCCCGCGTATGCCGGATCGCACCTCGCGGGCCTCGACGTCACCACGATGCGCCTGTCGTACTCGCTGTACGTGTCGACGGCCTGGGGTGTCGAGTCCGTCACCGTCGCCGGCCAGCCCGTCCACTTCTCGGCGGATACCGAAGGTGGGTGGCGGCTCATCAGGGGAGCGGTCGACGTCGCGCGGGCCAGCACGGCGGTGGTTGAGGTTCAGCTGATGGGCGGCCACGGCGCGAGCCAGCTCACGGCGCTTTCGGTGCAGCCTCAGGCGATTCCGGTCACTACCGGCATCACACCTACGTCGCCGGCCGGCTCCGGACGGTGTTCCGGCTAAGCCGTACGGCTGATTGAGGGTGTTTCTCGTTGCTCGGCAGCCCGGTAAGCAGGAGTATGGAGTATGGCCGGATCAATGCGGCCTTCTATGGGGGAAGCACCATGACGTTTGTTGGGGGTAACGCAATGAAGAACGTAGCTCGCGCGTGTGTTCTGGGGGGCATCGCCGGCGTCACCATGGTGGTCGGATCCGGCGTCGCATTTGCTGATGCGCCGGTCTACCCACCGGTCGCGCCTCCGACCACCGTCACCCAGGTTCTTGGCGTAACCGTCGCGCAACCCGCGCCTGCAGCGCCGGTACCACCCGCAGCGGTGGCCCCGGTGGTCGTCGTCGCTAAGCCAACCGCGACGTTGCCATTCACGGGTCTCGACACGATGGCTCTGGTCGGTGTCGGTGCCATGCTCATCGTCGGTGGATCGGCTCTGACCATCGCGTCGCGCAAGCGCCGCAGCGATTCGCTCTGATCTTCACTAAAGGCGCGTCCCACCGGGTCACCGGTCGGGCGCGCCTTTGTTTGTGCCCTGACCTGGCCTGACCTGGCCTGACCTGACCTGACCCTGACGTCGGCCCGATCAGCACCGCCCGCGAGAATAGTTGGGTGAACCGCTACAGGCTGGCTGTCGGCGTCCCCGCCGGTGCCCTCACGATGCTGTGCCTCGGCGCGTGTATCCCGATGCACACAGGGGCCGCAGCTACCGTCGGTCAGACCCGCATCTCGGTCTCTGCACTCAATATGGCCGTTCAACAATCTCTTGCGAGCGCCAACACGACGTCATCCCCCGGCGCGGATCGCACGGCCGCCGTGCAAACGAGCCTGACCACGATCATCAGGACAGACCTGATCGCCGACGCCGCCAAGGCGAAGAACGTCACGGTGACCGAGGCCGAGATCCAGGACGTGCTCGCCACCCAACGGCAGACCAATGGCACCGACGAGAACACGGCCAAGGCCAACGGCATCCCCTTCGCCAACCTGCACCAGGTCGTCTATCAAGTGGTGCTGCTCGACAAGCTTGAGGCGGCGGTGGGCGGAGGCCAGACCGATCAGACCGTGCTCGGGCAAATTTTGACGAAGTACCTCGGGTCGATTGCCAAGGCGCAGGGAGTGTCGGTGAACCCGCGATACGGCGTCTGGCAGCCGGCAAATCTCGCGGTGGGCGCGGGTGCCGCCTTCACCACGCCGCAGTCGGCGGTCGCGTCCTCGCCGGGCACCTGACCGGCGGCGCTGATTCGTGGTCGGGCAGAGCCCCGGACGCCCCGGCGAGCGGATCCTCGACCTGGTCGAGGTCATGGACCGGTTGCGGTCGCAGGGTGGCTGTCCTTGGGATGCCGAGCAAACCCACGCGTCGTTGGTGAAGTACCTCCTCGAAGAGGCCTACGAAACCGCAGAAGCTATCGAGGACGCCGACGATGACGCGCTTCGCGAGGAGCTTGGCGACGTCCTGCTTCAGGTTGTCTTCCACGCGCGCATCGCCCAAGAGACCGGACGCTTCGACGTCGACGATGTCGCCGCCGGCATCGTCGACAAGCTGGTGCGCCGTCATCCGCACGTCTTCGCGGGCGCGGAAGCCCGCACAGCGGGCGACGTGGAGGCGAACTGGGAAGCCCTGAAAGCAGCAGAAAAGGGCCGGACGTCGGCCGCTGACGGCGTCCCGATGGCGCAGCCCGCTCTTGCCCTGGCGTCGGCGCTCGTGGGCCGGGCCGTGAAGGCTGGCCTCGACGTCCCGGTGTCAGGGGTCGTCGCTCCGCCCGCAGCTGTCGACGAGCAGTCGATCGGTGACTTGTTAATGGCGGTTGTCGTGCTGGCGCGGGGGGCGCAGGTCGACCCCGAGGCCGCGCTGCGCGCTGCCGCCCGCCGCTACCGCGGGTTGGTGCAGGCTGCCGAGGCAGCTGGCCGGTAAACTGACCACCCGTCTCACGACTGCTCAGGAGAGCCACTGTGGCCGCCATCGAAGCCCTCGGGGCTCGCGAAATCCTCGATTCCCGAGGTAACCCGACGATCGAAGTCGAGGTTCTTCTCGACGACGGCACCATCGCGCGCGCGGCCGTGCCCAGTGGCGCATCGACCGGTGCGTTCGAGGCCGTCGAGTTGCGTGACGGCGGCACCCGCTACGGCGGCAAGGGCGTCGACAAGGCCGTGCAGGCCGTCATCGACGACATCGGTCCCGAGGTGGTCGGATTCGAGGCCAGCGAGCAGCGGCTCCTCGACGCGCGGCTGATCGAACTCGACGGCACTCCCAACAAGGCGAAGTACGGCGCCAACGCGATTCTCGGTGTGTCCCTCGCGGTGGCGCGCGCGGCCGCCGAATCTGCGGAGCTGCCGCTGTTCCGCTACCTCGGTGGGCCCAACGCGCATCTGCTTCCGGTGCCGATGATGAACATCGTCAATGGCGGCTCGCACGCCGACTCCAACGTCGATATCCAGGAATTCATGATCGCTCCTATCGGTGCGGGCACGTTCGCCGAGGCGTTGCGGTGGGGTGCCGAGACGTACCACGCATTGAAGGCGGTGCTGAAGGCGCGCGGGCTGTCGACAGGTCTTGGCGACGAGGGTGGCTTCGCGCCCAACCTGGGCAGCAACCGTGAGGCGCTTGACCTGATCCTCGAAGCGATTGGCAAAGCTGGTTACACGCCCGGCCGCGACATTGCGCTCGCGCTCGATGTGGCCGCAACGGAGTTTCACAAGGATGGTGCTTACGCATTCGAGGGCGGCAGCAAATCGGCGTCCGAGTTGATTGCGTACTACGGCGACCTCGTCGCGAACTATCCGCTGGTGTCGATCGAAGACCCGCTCGACGAAGACGACTGGGATGGCTGGAAGGCCATGACAGATTCGTTGGGCGCCAAGGTGCAGATCGTCGGAGACGACTTGTTCGTGACCAACCCCGAACGGCTGGCGAAGGGCATCGCGCTTGGCACCGCGAACGCGCTGCTGGTGAAGGTGAATCAGATCGGCACCCTGACTGAAACGCTCGACGCCGTCGACATGGCACATCGCGCCGGCTATCGCACCATGACGTCGCACCGATCGGGTGAAACCGAAGACACCACGATCGCCGACATTGCGGTCGCGACCAACGCCGGTCAGATCAAGACCGGCGCACCGGCACGATCAGAGCGGGTGGCGAAGTACAACCAGTTGCTGCGCATCGAAGAAGAACTCGACGACGCCGCGCGTTACGCCGGACGGTCGGCGTTCCCGCGGTTCGCTGGCGGAGGGCAGTAACACGAGGCTGATCCGGCGTGCGACGGTCGATCGCCACGGTGCCGACGGCCCTGGTGTAGCAACGGGCGCGGCGGGTGCCGCCGATGGCACGGCGGCTCGCCGCAAGACGGCGTTCACCAGTCGTGCCGCGGTGCTTGCCGTGGTCGTCGCCGCGCTCGCTCTCGCTCTTGCCGCGCCATTGCGTGAGCTGCTGACCCAGCGGGCCCAAATCGCTTCGCTGCATAGCAATATCGCGTCATCGCAAAAGCAGATCGCGGCGTTGCAGAAGACTCAGAAACTGTGGGCTGATCCGACCTACGTCGCCGGGCAAGCACGTGAGCGGCTGCATTACGTGTACCCCGGCCAGGTTCCGTATGTGACGCTGAGCCCGACTCCGGTGCCGTCGGCGAGCGCCGAGGCAGCCGCGGCGTTGGCGAGCCAGCCCTGGTACGGCCGGTTGTGGTCGTCGGTGCAAGGCGCGACCGGGGTGCGACCGACCCCGTCGGCACTCCCGGTTGCCTCCCAGGTTGCCGTGATCCCGCCGGTGTCTGCCTCGCCGTGACAGTGCCCTGATGGTGGCTCCGACTGCTGACGAGCTCGCCGTCATCGAACGCCAGCTTGGTCGACCACCGCGTGCGGTGCGCGCGATCGCGCACCGATGTGGGTGCGGCCTGAGCGACGTCATCGAGACCGAGCCGCGGTTGCCCGACGGGTCGCCGTTTCCGACGTTCTACTACCTCACGTGTCCGCGCGCGGCCGCGGCGGTCGGATCGCTCGAAGCTGCTGGCGTGATGCGCGAGATGTCGACTCGACTCGAACTCGATGATGCGTTGGCGGCCCGCTACGTCGCAGCGCATCGCGACTATCTTGCGCGACGCGATGCGGTTGAGGTGCTGCCCGGCGAGCCAGGGGTCGGCGGCATGCCCACCCGGGTGAAGTGCCTGCATGCGTTGGTCGCGCACGCGTTGGTCGTCGGGCCTGGTGTGAATCCGCTCGGCGACGAGGCGCTGAAGTTGTTGCCGGCGTGGGGGACGGCCGGTCCATGCGTGGAGTTGCCGTGACGAGGGTCGCGGCGATCGACTGCGGCACGAACTCGCTGCGGCTACTTATTGCCGACGTCGATGCACGCACCGGAACGCTCGTCGACCTCGACCGTGAGATGCGCATCGTGCGGCTCGGTCAAGGTGTCGATCGCACCCGTCGATTTGCCGACGACGCACTCGAGCGCACGTTTGCGGTGTGCCGTGAGTATGCCGCACGTATTGCGGCGTCAGGTGTCGACGGACACGCGATCGAACGGGTGCGGTTCGTGGCGACGAGCGCCTCCCGCGACGTGAGCAATCGCGACGTGTTTGTCGACGGCGTGCGCGCGGCACTGGGTATCGATCCCGAGGTCATTACCGGTGACGAAGAAGCCGCGTTGTCGTTCGCTGGGGCAACGCGCGAGCTACTCGACGTCCCGGGTATTGGGTCGCCTTATCTGGTCGTCGATATCGGAGGCGGGTCGACGGAGTTCGTCGTGGGTACGTCGTCGGTCGAAGCCGCGCGGTCTGTTGATGTGGGCTGTGTGCGGCTGACCGAGCGGCATTTGACGGACGATCCGGCGACAGCTGCGCAGATTGCTGCGGCGCGTGCCGACATCGTGGCCGCGGTGGAGCTGGCAGCGCAGACAGTGCCGCTTGCCGCAGCGGCCTCGTTGGTGGGGCTGGCCGGCTCGGTGACGACGGTGGCGGCGCTGGCGCTGGGTCTCGACGAGTACGACCCGGCGCGCATTCATCTCTCGCGCATTTCGGCGGCGCAGGTGCATGGCATCAGCGAACGGCTGCTCGCCATGACGCGCGCGGAGAGGGCTGCGTTGCCGGTCATGCATCCGGGGCGCGTCGATGTCATTGGCGCGGGTGCGCTCGTGCTCGACACGATCGTGCAGTGCGTGGGCGCAGGCGAAGTGGTCGTGAGCGAGCACGACATCCTCGACGGCATCGCCTTCTCGATCGCTTAGCGGCGGCTCGATTTCTTCGAAGCAGGGCCCGTGGTGCTTCCGCGAACAGTGAGCACGGGTGAGAGAAGACGGGTCTCAGTCGGGGCAACGCTTTCGAGGCGACGCATCACCATGTCGACGGCAATGGAGCCCAGCTCATAGGCCGGAATCGCGATGTTCGTGAAGGCCACCGCATCGGTGTCAGCCATGTCGTCGGGACAGATCGCGACGACCGACATCTGCTTGGGCACCTGGCGACCGTGCTCCTTCAGTGCAGCGACGACGGCGAGTCGAACTCCTTCGTTATGGACGACGAGTGCGGTCGTGCCGGGCTGCTTCGCAAGCGTCTCGGCAAGGCATGCGCGTAGCCCCTCAGACGATGCCTCGCAGCTCGCGACCTCGGTCGCGAGCTTGCGTCGGTTCGCCGCCTCACGGAAGCCGGCAAGCAACCGCAACGCGTAGCTCGTGTTGCGTTCGTAGACCGCTTTCGGCTGGCCCACCAGCACAATTTCGCGGTGGCCGAGATCGGCGAGATGGTCGACCGCCTGCGCGCCAGCCGCTGCGAAGTCGAGGTCGACACAGCTGAGCCCGGTCGGCCGATCGGGTAGCCCGAGGAGGACGGCGGGTTGATCGATGCGGCGCAGAACGGCGATGCGCGGGTCGTCGGCCTGCACGTCCATGACGATCAGCGCGTCGGCGAGGGCGGAGGTAGCGACCCGATGCAGGCCAGCGACCCCTTCGTCTTGGGTAAGCAGCAGCACGTCGTGATCGAACGATCGTGCCTGGGTCACGACGGCTGCGACGAACTCCATGACCACCGGCACGTTCTGGCCGGCGCGAAGCGGGATCACGAGGGCGATGACGTTGGTGCGGGCCCGGGCAAGGGCACGCGCACCTGCGTGCGGCCGGTATTCGAGCTCTTGGATCGCGCGGCGCACCCGCTCGGCCGTCTCCTTGGAGATGGGTCGCTTGCCGCTGAGCACGTAGGAGACGGTGCTCGACGAGACCTCGGCGGCGCGGGCGACGTCGGTGATGCTTGCCATGCGAGCCGGTGCCCTCTCGTCGAAGCGCATCGATGCGCAGTCCTCGTCTTTCTTCTCGTCCAATTCTAGCGTATCTGGCCACGGCCGCGGGATCAGGTGGTTCGCAAGTGTTGACATCGGTCCCGCTCGCTCCTACGGTCATGGCTGCCGCATCGTCGAATCGCTTCGATGATCTTTCGACGGCCACCGTGGCCGTCTCATCGAATGGCGAGACGCCGCTGAGCCGCGACCTGCCGGGTCGCACACCCACCAGAGGAAAGGCAGTGCCGGTCATGGCCATGTCGAGGAAGGGCGCCCGCTTCGTTGTGCCCGTCATGGCGGCGGCTCTCGCGATCGCCGCCTGCAGCAGTTCCGCAAAGAAAGCAAGCAGCCCATCCACACCTGCCGCCGCGTCGCCGAGCAGCGCGGCTGCCAGTACGCCGAGCGCCGCTGCAACGTCGAGTGCGCCAGCACCTGCGAGTGCACCAGCGGCGTCGACTCCTGCTGCCGGTGCTGGGCCCAATTACGCCGGCCGCACGCTAACGCTGTGGCATTACGAAGGCGCCGACAGCGCGATGGGCGTGGCGTGGAACGCTGCGATCAAGGAGTTCGAGGCGAACACGGGCGCCAAGGTGGCGTTTCAGGCCAAGGCGTTCGAGCAGATTCAGGCGAACGCGGGTTTGATTCTGAACTCGTCAAGTGCGCCCGACATCATGGAGTACAACAAGGGCAATGCGACGTCTGGCCTGCTCTCGAAGCAGGGCCTTCTCACGGACCTGACCGACGCGGTCGCCAAATACGGCTGGGACAAGAAGCTCAGCCCGAGCTTGCAGACGACCGCACGCTACGACACGTCCGGCACGATGGGCACCGGCAAGTGGTACGGCATCCCGAACTACGGCGAGTACGTGATGGTCTATTACAACAAGGACATGTTCGCCAAGTACAACGTGCAGGTGCCCACGACGCTCGCTGGCTTGCAGACGGCGATGGACACTTTCGTCAAGGCGGGCATTACCCCGATAGCCAACGCCGGCGCCGAGTACCCAGCTCAGCAGATCTTCTACGAGCTGGTCCTCTCGCAGGCCAACCGCGCCTTCGTGAACAACTACGAGCTGTATGACAGCAAGGTCAACTTCCAGGGTCCCGAGTTCACTTACGGGGCGACGACCTTCGCGGATTGGGTGAAGAAGGGCTACATCTCGAAGAGCTCCGCTGGCCTCAAGGCAACCGACATGGGCAACGCATTCGAGCAGGGCAAGTCGCCGATCCTGATTTCGGGAAGCTGGTGGTATGGCACCTTCTCCACGGAGATCAAGAACTTCCAGTGGGGCACGTTCCTCTTCCCCGGCAACAAGCTCGACCCGGGCTCGAGCGGCAACCTGTGGGTGATCCCGTCGAAGTCCAAGAACAAGGACATGGCAGAGACGTTCATCGACACCACGATGCAGCCCGACATCCAGAACCTGATGGGTAACTCTGGCGGTATCCCGGTAGCCGCGGACGCGTCGGCCATCACCGACCCGAAGAACAAGGAGCTGATTGCGAACTTCAACCAGCTGCTCTCTCAGGACGGTCTGGCGTTCTATCCCGACTGGCCGGCACCTGGGTACTACGACACCCTGGTCTCGTCCGTGCAGGAGCTGATCAACGGCACCAAGACGCCGAGTTCCTTCCTGGCCGAAATCGCAAAACCCTACGATGCCAACCTGACGGCGATCGGCAAGTAGCCAGGTAGTTCTCGATCGGATCTGCGACGGGACGGCGACCTCCGGGTCGCCGTCCCGAAGCGGGATGGGGTTGCCAGGTGACACGCAAACAACAGGCACGCCGCGGCGGGTATGTCATCTTTTTGCTACCGGGCCTAATCCTGTCGTTCGTCGTCATTGTGGTACCCCTGCTCATGAATGTCGGGATCAGCTTCACCCGTTGGCAAGGCGTCGGAACTCCGAAGTGGATCGGACTTCGCAACTACACGCAGTTGTTCCACGACGCAAACTTCTGGGCGTCGTTTCGGCACACGATCGCCATCGTGGTAGCCATGGCCATTGTGCCGACCGTGATCGGGCTTATTCTCGCGTCGGTGCTGTTCGACATCATTGCGAAGAAGTTCAACGATCGGACGGCGAGTTTCTTCCGCGCGGGAATCTTCATACCTCAGGTCTTGCCGGTCGCAGTAACCGGCATCGTGTGGGGGTGGCTGCTCGCCCCGACCGGTGCGGTCAATGCGACGCTGAAGAACGTCGGCCTCACTGGTCTCGCGAAGAACTGGCTCGGTGACCCGAAGTGGGCGCTGCTCAGCGTCATGGGCATTATGGTCTGGGTTCAGCTCGGCTACCCGATCGTGATGTTTATGGCGGGCTTGCAACGGGTTGATCCGAATCTCTACGAAGCCGCTGGTCTTGACGGAGCGAGTTGGTGGCAGCGCTTCAGCAAGATTACCGTGCACATGGTGCGTCCCGAGATTTACGTCGTGCTGGTGACGACCACGATCGCCGCGTTGAAGACATTTGCGCAGATCTTTGTTCTTACCGGCGGCGGCCCAGGCAATGCGACGCTTGTCCCGTCGTACTTCTCGTACAAGGAGTTCTTCGAGGACGCCAACGTCGGTTACGGCTCCGCGATCTCGACAGTCATGGTCATCATCATCACGATCGTCGCCACCGTCTTCCTTCGGTTGCAGACCGCCGAAGATCGAGCAGGTGGGAAATGACGGCAGCGACGCAGCGGCCGGCGCTCGTCCCGAGGGACCGGGACACGCCGGCCCGCCGCCGTCCGGGTCGGTTGCCTGCCGATCGCCGAAGCAGGGCAACCTACGCGATCCTGTTTGGGCTCACGGTGCTCGTGTTGCTCGTTCTCGCGCCGTTCTTCGTCATCGTCATCAACGCGTTCAAAGACCCTGCCGATCTTGCCGCGCATGGGCCGCTGACGCTACCGCACGGGTGGCACTTCAGTGCGATCAAGAATTTCTGGTCTCAGGTGCATTTCGGCGGGGTGCTGCTCAACAGTCTGGAGATCAGCGGTGTCGTCGCGGTGCTGGGTGTGGTGCTGTCGCTGCTCAACGCCTACGCGCTTGGCATCGGCCGACTGCGCGGCCGCGTGGCGTTCCTCATCTTCTTCCTGATCGCGAACGTCTTGCCACAAGAGGGCCTGGTCTATCCGCTGTACTACCTCGCCAAGCAGGTGCATCTCTACGACACCAAGCTCGCGATTGTCATCATCTTCACCGTAATCCAGAGCACGTTCGGTACGTATCTGTTGTCGTCTGTCTTTGCCGCCTTCCCGCTGGAGTTGCTGGAAGCGGCCGCGATCGATGGAGCGAACAAGTGGCGGGCGTTGTGGAACGTCGTGGTGCCGATCAGTCGGCCGACTCTCGGCGTACTGTTTACCTTCTTCTTCATCTGGACCTGGAACGAGTTCTTCCTGCCGCTGGTGTTCCTCATCGACAACTCCAAGCAGACGGTGCCGGTCGCGCTCGCGGTTTCGACCGGGCAGCACACTGTCAACGTCACCAGCACGGCTGCTTCGTCACTGCTCGGCGTGCTACCGGCGATCGTGTTCTTCCTCATCTTCCAGCGCACCCTCACTCGCGGTGTCGCGGTTGGTGCAGTCAAATGACAACAATCACCGATGTAAGAATCACACTGAGAGGTAACACCACACGATGAAGTTCAGCGACGGGTACTGGGCGATGCGCGAAGGCGTCCGGGCGGCCTACCCGATCGAAGTCCACGAGGTGGATATCGACGACTCGACGCTCACAGTCGTTGCTGCGACGAAGCAGCTCGTGCATCGAGGTGAGACCTTGAACACGCCGATCGTCACGATCCAGTGTCGGGCGCCGATCGACGACGTCATCGCGGTGCGCATTGTGCATCACTCGGGTGAGCGGCCCACGTCACCGAACTTCGATCTCGCGCAGATGTCTACCCACCCGACCATCGAGGACGATAGCGACGCGGTGTCGTTCACCTCAGGTGCGCTGCGACTCACCATCGATCGGGGCAGCCGGTTCGCGATGCACTTCTCCGCAGCCGGCCATCCACTTACCTCGAGCAAGCACCGCGCCATCGCGATCATCGACACCGACGAGAACACGCACTACCTGCGTGAGCAACTAGCGCTCGGCGTAGGCGAGCAGGTATACGGCCTCGGCGAGCGATTCGGCCCGTTCGTGAAGAACGGTCAGACCGTCGACATCTGGAATGCCGACGGTGGTACGAGTAGCGAACAGGCTTACAAGAACATCCCCTTCTACCTGACCAGCGCCGGCTACGGAGTGTTTGTGAACCATCCCGGCCGGGTGTCGTTCGAAGTCGGGTCTGAAGTGGTGTCGCGCACGCAGTTCAGCGTCGAGGGAAACTCACTCGAGTACTTCCTGATCTACGGTCCGACACCAGCAGAGGTGCTACAGAAATATACGGCGCTGACCGGCCTACCGGCGCTGCCGCCGGCGTGGTCTTTCGGGCTCTGGTTGTCGACCTCGTTCACCACGAGCTACGACGAAGAGACGGTGAATTCGTTCGTCGACGGCATGGCAGCGCGCCAGCTGCCCCTGAGCGTCTTCCATTTCGATTCGTTCTGGATGCGTGAGTTCCACTGGTGCGACTTCGAGTGGGATCCGCGCGCTTTCCCCGACCCGGCCGGCATGCTACAGCGGCTCAGAGCCAAGGGGCTGCGGGTCTGCGTCTGGATCAACCCCTACATCGCGCAGCGTTCCAAGCTATTCGCGGACGGCGCCGAGCGCGGCTTTCTTTTGAAGCGGCCGGGCGGTGACGTCTGGCAGTGGGATCGCTGGCAGGCTGGCATGGCGCTTGTCGACTTCACCAACCCCGACGCTTGCGCCTGGTACGCGGACAAACTTCGGGCCCTGCTCGACATGGGCGTCGACTGTTTCAAAACCGACTTCGGTGAGCGCATCCCCACCGATGTCGCCTACTTCGATGGGTCCGATCCCGAGCGGATGCATAACTACTACCCGCTGCTGTACAACCGCACTGTCTTCGAGCTCCTTGAGAAGGAGCGCGGGGTGGGTGATGCCGTGGTGTTCGGGCGCTCGGCAACCGCGGGCGGCCAGCAGTATCCGGTGCATTGGGGTGGCGACAGCACCTCGGCGTTCGAGTCGATGGCCGAGAGTTTGCGCGGTGGACTCTCACTCGCGCTCTCGGGTTTCGGATTTTGGAGCCACGACATCGGCGGGTTCGAAGGCACCCCCGACCCAGCCATCTTCAAGCGCTGGATCCCGTTCGGGTTGTTGTCGTCGCACAGTCGGCTGCACGGCAACGAGTCGTATCGGGTGCCGTGGACGGTCGATGAGGAGTCGGTCGACGTCCTCCGCACGTTCACCAACCTGAAAATGCGGCTGATGCCCTACCTCTACGATGCGGCGGTTACGGCGCACGAGCACGGTGTTCCGATGATGCGGCCGATGATTCTGGAGTTTCCGCATGATCTGAGCTGCCGCAATCTCGATCGCCAATACATGCTCGGCGGCGCCATCTTGGTCGCGCCCGTCTTTTCCGCTCAGGGGGAGACGCCCTACTATCTGCCGGCTGGCCGTTGGACGCATCTACAGACCGGTGCGGTCGTCGACGGCGGGCGCTGGGTGCAGGAGCAGTGTGACTTCCTGTCGATCCCCGTTTACGTGCGGCCGAATACGGTGCTCGCGACCGGGGCCCACGACGATCGCCCCGACTACACCTACGCCGACAGTGTCACGCTCAACGTCTACGAGCTCGAAGTCGGTGTCGAGGTTGTGACCAACGTTCCGACGGCGTCAGGAGGCTCTGCGGCGACTTTCATCACGATCCGCCGGCCCGGTGGTGTCGAAGTGCGACGGTCCGCGGTGACGGTCCCGAGTCCGTGGAACATTCGGCTCGTCGGCAGCACGGGAGTGGGCGGTGTGACCGCCGGCTCGATGACGCTTGAGCCAGCTGGGGTACTGATCAGTCTGGCGGCCGACTCCGACGGCTGCATCGTCACCGAATAGGCTACTCGCGAATCAGTGCACCCAGGACGTGGACGCTGGCGATGCCGGGCGCGCTGCTCAGGCCGACGACCGCGGTAACCGGAACCTGGGCGACGAATGCGTTGACTGCGGGTAGCCAGCGCAGCACGTGACCGCCGGCATGCAGCACGTCGCTGCGTGCGATCGCCAGGTGCCCGGGCGTTGCTCGGACGATGACCTGGGTCCGCGCGACTTCATGGCGGTCGAAGCTCATCGCCGACGCAGTACCCGTCAGCGGCAAGGTGATCGCGACCGTCGCGGCAGCCGCAAGCGCGATTCGGCTCGGGTGTCTCGACATGGCACGGTCCCCCAGACGTTGCCGCCAATTGCGGCTTACTCGAGTTATCGCCAACAATCCCGACCGCCCCATCCGCCAACCAGCCGCCCACTGTGCTGCAATCGCCGCAACGCAGCCGCGCATTCGGCGCATCGGGGTGGACGGGCGTGCCAAACTCGCTGCGTGAGTGGGCCGGTGGGGAGCGCTGAAGAAGTGCGGCGGCAGGCGGCCGCGGCCCGCACTCTCGACGAGCTGACCGCCGACAGCACCACGTGCCGCGCGTGTCCGCGACTGGTGAGGTGGCGCGAAGAGGTCGCCCGGGTCAAACGCCGGTCATTCGCTGACGAACTGTACTGGGGTCGGCCGGTTGCCGGGTGGGGTGATGAAGCGGCGTCGATCGCGATAGTCGGACTCGCACCAGCAGCACATGGCGGAAATCGCACCGGCCGGATCTTCACTGGTGACCGCAGCGGCGACTGGCTGTTCGCTGCATTGCACCGCGCCGGCCTGGCCGCCTTGCCCACGAGCACGCACGTCGACGACGGGCAGCAGCTGATCGGCGTGCGCATGGTCGCGGCGGTTCGGTGCGCACCGCCCGAGAACAAGCCAACGACGGCCGAACGCGATACCTGCCGGCCCTGGTTGGTGCGCGAGCTCGAACTGCTGGCGCCGACGCTGCGCGTGGTGGTCGTCCTCGGCGGCTTCGGCTGGCAGGCACTGCTGCCGGTACTCGCCGGCGCCGGTTACCCGCTGCCACGGCCGATGCCGCGCTTCGGGCACGGCGCACGCTTCGATCTCGCGGACGCCGAGGGGAGGGCATCATCGGCGATCGCCGACAGGCGAGCATCCTCGGCGATCGGCGACAGGCGAGCATTGTCGGTGCTGGGCTGCTACCACCCGAGCCAGCAAAATACGTTCACCGGCAAGCTCACCGAGCCGATGCTCGACGATATCTTCGCGCTGGCAAAAGATCTGTGCGGGTAAGGTCGGGAGCATGACAGAACGGCAACGGCCGCACATTCTCATCGTCGGCGGCGGATACGTCGGCATGTACACCGCATTGCGCCTGCAGAGCAAACTGCGCAGGGACGAAGCGATGGTGACCGTTATCGATCCCCTGTCATACATGACGTATCAGCCGTTCCTGCCGGAAGCCGCGGCCGGCAACCTCGAACCCCGGCACGTCGTCGTCCCGCTGCGTCGGGTTTTGCCGCGCGCGCAGATCTTGAACGGTCGGGTTACCCGCATCGAGCACGGACGTCGAGTGGTGACGTTCTTGCCCAACGCCGGCGAGGCTGTCGAGATCTCGTACGACATCATCGTGGTCGCGCCGGGATCAGTCGCGCGCACGTTGCCGATCCCCGGACTGCTCGAGAATGGCATCGGCTTCAAGACCGTCGGCGAAGCGATCTTCTTGCGCAATCACGTATTGTCGAAGCTCGATATCGCGGCCTCGACGTCTGCCGCCGATGTGCGTCGGCGGGCGCTGAGCTTCGTGTTCGTCGGTGGTGGTTACGCCGGCGTCGAAGCACTTGCTGAGCTCGAAGACATGGCGCGCGATGCCTGCGAGTCGTACGACGGCGTCGAACCCTCTGACATGCGCTGGGTGTTGGTCGAGGCGAGCGATCGGATCCTGCCCGAAGTCAGCATCGACATGGGTCTGTATACCGTGCGGGAGTTGCAGCGGCGGCACATCGATGTGCGGTTGGGCACCCGGCTCAACTCGGCGATCGATCATCACATCGTGCTGTCGGACGGCTATGAATTCGACGCCGACACGTTGGTCTGGACAGCGGGCGTGAAGCCGAACCCGATGGTCGGCGATACCGATTTCCCTCTCGATGAGAAGGGTCGACTAAAGGGCACCGTACTGCTGACCATCGAGGGTGTCGACGATGCGTGGACAGCTGGCGACAGCGCAGCCATTCCCGATCTGACGAAGCCGGGTGAGCTGTGCGGTCCGAGCGCGCAGCACGCCGTGCGCCAGGCCAAGCGACTTGGTGACAACATCGCCGCGATGGTGCACGGCATCGAGCCGACGCCGTACAAGCACGCCTACGCCGGGTCGGTAGCGAGTCTCGGGTTACACAAAGGTGTCGCGCAGGTCTACATCGCCGGGGTCGGCTTCAAACTACGGGGGTGGCCGGCGTGGTTCATGCACCGCACTTATCACGTGTCGCGGGTGCCGACGTTCAACCGCAAGGTGCGAGTGATTGCCGACTGGACCCTCGCGTTGTTCTTCCGGCGCGAGATCGTGTCTCTTGGGGCGATCCAAAACCCGCACCAGGAGTTCGCGTTAGCCGGAAGGGGGGCGAGCGCCGCTGCTGCGGCGGCACCAGCACCTCGACGTCCGAGGAAGAAAGCGGTCGACTGATCGCACGCCCCCGTAGCCCAACAGGCAGAGGCGAACCCCTTAAAAGGGTTTCAGTGTCGGTTCGACTCCGACCGGGGGCACCAGTTTCGGATCAGCGATGCGCGATGCGGTGCTTCTCGTGCTCACGCACGATGGCGCTGGCGAAGCCGTGGGGGATCGCGTGCTCGTCGCTTAGCCAGTTGACGCGCTCGTCGAGGCGCAGAAAGCTCGGACCCTGCTCAATCTCGTGGAACCACTCGGGGAGACCGCGGCCAGTGACCTGGGGCACCCTTTCGACGAGGTTGCGGTGCGTTTCCTCGGAGTGGTGCACGGTCATGAGCGCCTCCAGGGACGAGTCGAACTCTTAAAGGTCCATGAATCTCAGGGTGCCGCAGCGGTGGCTCGTTCGGCAAGTCTTTCGGAGGGTGTTCATGGGCCTGTGGCGGCGGCGGCTGAGACGATACCGTGCGGCGGGTGATCGCCGTCCCGCCGTCGCTGGCCGACGAGCTCGGCCGGGTGGTGGCCAAACTGCGCACTACCCCGGAATCGCGGCTCGGCGCGTCGGTGTCAGGCCCGTACTCCAGCCGCGCCGCCGCCGGTCGAGCGCTGGCTTCGGCCCTCGCGCTAGCCGCCCAAGGCATCGAGGACGCCGGGGCGCCGGCGATGCCCGAGTGGCGGCCGTTGCCGGCGCTTGCCGATCTTGCCGTGGGCGACCAGGTCAACGTCGTGGCGCACGACTTTCTGGCAGCGCTGCTGGGGGCGCCTTCGGTGGTCTGGACCCCCGTCGGCCGGGCGCCGGTCGCTGAGCTGTTGCGCGACGTGATGGCCGCAGTGCGTGACGCGGCCCGCTTCCTGCTCTGACCCGGTTCCTCGATCGTCGAGAGGGGCCCTAAAGGCGCTCGACGATCATGGCCATGCCCTGGCCGCCGCCCACGCACATCGTCTCGAGGCCAATCGACTTGTCGTGGAACTCGAGGGAGTTGAGCAGAGTGCCGGTGATGCGCGCGCCGGTCATGCCGAACGGATGGCCGACCGCAATGGATCCGCCGTTGACGTTGAGCCGGTCGAGGTCGATGCCCAGGTCTTGATAACTCGGGATTACCTGAGCCGCAAAGGCCTCGTTGATCTCGACGAGGTCGATGTCGCCGATGGTCATGCCCGCACGGCGAAGGGTCTGCCGGCTCGCCTCGACCGGACCGAGCCCCATGATCTCCGGTGACAGCGCCGAGACTCCGGTGGCCACGATGCGCGCCAACGGCCTGATGCCGAGTTCGCGGGCCCGCACGTCAGACATCACAATGATCGCCGCTGCGCCATCGTTCAACGGGCAGCAGTTGCCGGCCGTCACGGTGCCATCTGGTCGAAACACCGGTGCGAGCGCCGCGAGCTTGTCGAGGCTCGTGCCCGCGCGCGGGCCGTCGTCGCAATCGACGATGGTGCCATCAGGAAGTTCGACAGGGGTGATCTCATTCTGCCAAAAGCCTGCTGCTAAAGCCTTTTCAGCCAGATTCTGCGAACGACAACCGAACTCGTCTTGCATCGAGCGGCTGATGCCACGCAGCTGAGCAACGTTCTCTGCGGTCTGCCCCATGGCGATGTATACGTCGGGGATGTGGTGGTCGGCGCGCGGATCCTGCCACGGTGGCGCATCGCTGGCGGCCCGGCGTGCACTGCGTGATTCGGCGCCAGCAAAGTAGGCGTTTCGACTGTCGGGATGATTGTCGGAACTGCCGCTCGAAAACCGGCTCACACACTCGACGCCGGCACTGATGAACACGTCACCCTCGCCGGCCTTGATGGCGTGGAATGCCATGCGGGTGGTCTGCAGCGAGGACGCGCAATAGCGGTTCACCGTTGTTGCGGGCAGCCGATCGAAACCCAGGCGGACGGCGACGACGCGGGCCATGTTGAAGCCCTGCTCGCCCCCGGGCAGGCCACAGCCGAGCATCAGGTCGTCGATGTCTGCAGGGTTGAGTTGAGGGACCTTGTCGAGTGCTGCCCGCACGATCGTGGCCGTCAGGTCGTCGGGGCGCAGTTGCGCCAACGACCCTTTTTGGGCTCGCCCGATCGGCGAGCGCGCAGTCGCGACGATGACGGCTTCAGGCATCGAACTCCTCAGTTAGGACTCTTTACGGCGTTCTCGCAGCGTAACCCGCGGAGGGCGCCAGCTCATCGGCGTCCGGGTTGACTAGGCTCGAAGGCGTGGATGTTCACGACAGTTTGCTCGACCTCATCGGCGACACACCGTTGGTGCGGCTCGATCGCATCGCAGCGCCCGGTGGTGCGCAATTGCTTGCCAAGCTTGAGCAGTTGAACCCCGGAGGCTCGGTGAAAGACCGCATTGCCGTGCGGATGGTCGAGGCGGCGGAGAAATCCGGCGCTTTGAAACCGGGCGGCACGATCGTCGAACCGACGTCGGGCAACACGGGCGTCGGCCTGGCGATTGTTGCTGCGCGCAAGGGATACAAGTGCGTGTTCGTCATGCCCGACAAGATGAGCGTCGAGAAAATCAACGTTCTCAAGGGTTATGGTGCGCAAGTCGTCGTGTGCCCGACGGCGGTCGCTCCAGAGCATCCTGAGTCTTACTACTCGGTGTCGGATCGACTGGCGCGCGAAATCGAGGGCGCTTGGAAACCCGACCAGTACAGCAACGTCGAAAATCCGCGTTCGCACTATGAGACAACCGGTCCTGAGTTGTGGCGACAAACTGACGGTCAGGTGAGCTGTTTCGTCGCCGGCATCGGTACCGGCGGCACGATCAGCGGCACCGGTCGCTATCTGAAGGAGGTGTCGGGCGGCAGGGTGCGCGTCATCGGCGCTGATCCCGAAGGTTCGGTCTACTCCGGCGGCAGTGGCCGACCCTATCTTGTCGAGGGTGTCGGCGAAGACTTCTGGCCCGAGACCTACGACCGCACCATCTGTGACGAGATCGTGGCGGTCTCCGACAAGCAATCGTTCTTGATGACCCGGCGACTGGCCCGCGACGAAGGCATCCTCGTCGGAGGGTCGAGCGGCATGGCGGTCGTTGCCGCCGCCGCTATCGCTGCGACGTTGTCGCCGACCGACGTTGTCGTCGTGCTGCTGCCCGACTCGGGGCGCGGCTACCTTTCGAAGATCTTCAATGACGAGTGGATGGCCGACTACGGCTTTATCGCCGATCACAGTGACACGACGGTCGCCGATGTGCTGAAACGCAAGGGCAACCGCATGCCGGAGCTGGTGCATCTGCATCCGACCGAGACGGTTCGTGAGGCGATTGACGTGCTGCGCGAGTACGGCGTCTCACAGGTGCCGGTCGTGCGGGCCGAACCTCCCGTGATGTCGGCCGAGGTCGTGGGGTCGGTGGTGGAGCGCGATCTTCTCGATGCGCTGTTCTCCGGTCGGGCTGCGTTGTCGGACGCGCTGGAAAAGCACATCTCCCCGCCCTTGCCGATGATCGGCGGCGGCGAACCGGTGTCGGCTGCGATGACTGCTCTCGAAACGGCGGACGCCGCGGTGGTGCTGATCGACGGTAAGCCGGCCGGGATCGTCACTCGCCAAGACCTGCTCGGATTCCTCGCGCACTAGTCAGGTCTGTCGATCGACGGCTTCTGGCTTAGAGTCTTTGTCATGGAACGGTTTCACGACGCCCCCTGGGTGGTCGTCGGGCTCGATAACGGCGGCACCGCGAACAACGCCACCGTGCTTACGGCATCAGGTGATTTTCTGGTTGACCGACTGGTCGAGAACGCGAGCCGGGTCAACGAAGGTCCCGAGATCGCCATTGAGAGCTTGGCTGCGAGTCTGGCCACAATCCTTGACCTGACTGGCACGCGGCGAGCGATCGTGCGTGCGGTCGGGCTTGACACGCCAGGCCCGGCGAGCGCGACCGGCGTCATGTCATCCAAGGGAGCCACCAACTTTTCCCAGCCCGCGTGGCGGGGCTTCGACTACCGGGCGGCTCTCGAGGCGCGCATCGGTCTGCCGGTCATCTACAACAACGACGGGAACGCCGCCGCGCTCTACGCTCACCACGTCTTCTTCGCAGACACCGCCGCCGAGCACTCGTCGGTATCGGCGATCGTGGGCACCGGCCTTGGAGGAGGAGTCATCGAGGCCGGCCGAGTTGTGAGGGGCGCGGCCGGCATGGCTGGCGAGCTCGGGCATGTGCATATTCCGATGGCCGGTTTGCTCGCCGACGGTCAGCCGGTTCCTTCGTGCAACTGCGGGTTCTCCGGTGACGCCGAGAGCGTGGCCTCGTTGAGTGCGATCGTGAGAAACCTGCTGCCGTTCTGGTTGACCCAGTTCCCGGGCCACCCGTTGGCCCAGGTCCCGATCCACGACGCGGCACGGCAGGTGCGGTCGCTGGCCCAACAGGGTGACCCCCTCGCGCTGGAGATCTTCGAGCAGCAGGCCAAGGCAATCGGGCGCCTTTTCACGATTGCCGCCAACTTCACCGACCCGAGTGCCTACTTCGTCGGCGGTGGAGTGGTCGAGACGACGCCGACATTTCGCGAGTGGTTCTTGTCGCGGGTGCGCGCCCACACGGCACTGCGCGGCGAGCAGATCGACGTCGCGCACTTCGCCGTCGTGCCCGACCTCGATATGGCCGGCGCACGCGGAGCCGCCGTCGCCGCTAGAACGGTGGTCATCGGCAACTGAGCGGCGGTCCGTCAGTGATTGTCGTGGGCGGTGTCGTCTTCTTCCGACAAGAGCCACTCGTCGAGGGGAAGATGGCGCGCGGTTTCCTCCGGAAGAGGTAGCCCGGCCGCGAGCCGATCAAGCGCGAGGACATTGCGGGTGCGAATCACCTCGGCGGACAATCGCAGCAGCTCAGCGTGTGGCGCACCGAGTTTCTCGCCTCTCGACAGGGCGGCGACCGCGCGCCGCCAGTCGTCGAAAGGTCGAGACGGCGGGTCGGGATCCGCGCCGAGCAGGTGCTCGGGGTTGCCGGGGCGGTCGGTCATCTCGCCTCCAGCGGGTCTTGGCTCGAAGGTCACGCCAGGCTACCGCGTGCTCAGGTGGTGGCGAGGGGTAGCCGGATGCGGAAAGTTGAGCCCTTGCCGGGTTCGGTTTCGACATCGGCGGTGCCACCGTGGGCCGCCGTGAGGGCTGCGACGATCGAGAGCCCGAGGCCACTCCCGCCGTTTGCCCTGGTCCGCGATTCTTCGACTCGGTAGAAGCGCTCGAACACTCGTTGCGCATCTTTCGGGTCCAACCCAGGCCCCGAGTCGGAGACTTCGAGTACGGCGAATCGCTCGTCGGCCGACTCTTCGATACTCAGTCCGACGGTCACCGCTGCGGACTGTGGTGTGTGGGTCAACGCGTTCGTGACGAGATTGCCGAGCACTTGGCGCAGCCGCGCGTCGTCACCGATGACGAGCACCGGCTCATCGGTCGTCAGCTTGAGTTGAATATCGCGACCGGGTGCGACAGCTTGCGCGTCGTGTACGGCATCTTCGGCGATCGTGGAGAGATCCACGAGATCGTGTTCGAGTGGCCGTTGCTGGTCGAGGCGGGCAAGCAGCAGGAGATCGTCGACCAGCAAGCCCATGCGTGTCGACTCGTTCTCGATACGGCCCATGACACGGTGCACGTCAGTCGACTCCGATACGGCGCCCATGCGATACAGCTCGGCGAAGCCACGGATCGACGTCAGTGGCGTGCGCAACTCGTGGCTCGCGTCGGTGATGAAGCGCCGCATGCGGTGCTCCGAGGTACGCGCTTCCTGCTCCGATGCTTCGCGCGCTCGAAACGCTGACTCGATCTGGCTGAGCATGCCGTTCAGTGCCCCGGCGAGTTTGCCGACTTCGGTACGCGGATCGCTTTGCGGCACCCGTTGGCTTAGGTCGCCGGCCGCAATCGCGGCGGCGGTGTGCTCGACGTCGACCAGCGGTCGCAGACTTGCGCGGACGGCGAGGTAGCTGAGGCCGGCGAGCACGATCAGCACGGCGGCGCCGATGATGACGTCGAACAGCACCAGTTGGTTAAGCGTGCTGTCGACCCCGGTCAAAGGGGTCGCGACCGCGACGCTGCCGGTGCTGCCGTCCATCACGGAGACCACCACCCGCCAGCGCCCGCTGCCATTGCGGGACGGAACCGTGAAAGGCTTGTCGAGCCGTGCTTTGACGGCGGCGATGTCAAGCGTCGGGATGGCGGGCCCGCAATCGGTCTGGTTCAACGGGTTGCGGCTGAACCCCGTTGCCTTACCGGTGAGATCACTCGTCTGCACGGAGTAGTCGCTGGGAAGTCCTCGCCGGGTCGCAGTGGTCGAAGCCGCGCTGACCGTTGATGCGCACGACGCGTTCGAGGTGCCACCGGCTGAATCGCCGGTGGCACCGCTCACGGCGCCTGCGGTTCCGTCGGGCGGCGCACCGTCGGTCCCGGCGCCTGGTGCGCCCGAACCGGGGAATGCTCCTGGGCCCCGGGATCCGGGGATGTGTCCGGAAATCTCGGGGGTGATCTGCTGGCTCGCGCTCGTCAGTTGGGTGTCGACGCGGTTCATCAGGGAATGCCGCAGCAGGTCGGTCGCAGCGAATCCGGTGGAAATGAGAGCGCCGGTAACCAGCGCGCACGTGAGCAACACCAACTTGACCCGAAGCGGTATATGTCGCGACCGCGAAACCAGCGATCGCAGCCACTTCATGACCGCGGGACGCGGAGGGCGTAACCCATTCCGCGCAAGGTGTGCAGAAGCCGCGGCTGCGTCGTGTCGATCTTGCGCCGCAGATGGGACACGTAGGTCTCGACGATGTTCGCGTCCCCACCAAAGTCGTACGACCACACGTGCTCGAGGATTTGAGTCTTCGACAACACCCGGCCCGGGTTGTGCAAGAAATAGCGCAGCAGCTTGAACTCGGTCGCCGATAGTTCGACCGCCTGATCGCCCTTCAGCACTTCGTAGCTGTCTTCGTCGAGTGTGATGTCGCCGAGGCTGAGAACTGAGCTGCTCGCTTCGCCGTCCACGCCTCTCGTACGTCGCAGAATGCTGCGAATGCGCGCTATCACCTCTTCGAGACTGAACGGCTTCGTCACGTAGTCGTCGCCACCGATCGTGAGACCGGTGACCTTGTCTTCGTCGCTATCGCGAGCCGTGAGAAAGAGCACAGGAGTGCGGACGCCGCCAGCGCGCAGTCTCTTCGCGACGTCGAAGCCGTCAATGCCGGGCATCATGACGTCGAGGACGATCAGATCCGGATTGAAGCTCTGCGCCATCGCCAGCGCCTCGTGGCCAGTCGATGCGCTGCCGACCTCGAAGCCGCTGAACCGCAAGGTGGCCGACAGCAACTCCAAGATGTTCGGTTCGTCGTCGACGACGAGCAGGCGCGGTTGCCCGAGGACTCCGACGATCGGAGGCACTGCGGCCACGCTTGGCATGTCAACGTCCCGGTGTCGGTTTGGGCGGGCTCTTCCGCACCATCGTCACGCCTGAGTCTGGGAGTTTGCTGAACGTCGGCCTCATCCGTGCTGTGCGCGCTGCGACTCTATGCGTCAGATACTGCTCTCATGCCCAGCTCGGTGGCGCTTCGCCCGATGTCTCGCGCCGACTTTCCGGCCCTTCTGGTCTGGCTGCGGGCGCCGCACGTCGAAGCCTGGTTTCCGTGGACGCACGCCGACACCGAGCCTGCGGTCGCCGTCGAGGCGGAATACGGGCCATGCGTCGACGGCTTCGACCCCACCGAACTATTCATCATCGAAGTCGACGGTCGGCCGGTGGGATTCCTGCAGCGCTATCGAATCAGCGCGAATCCGGAGTGGGCAGCCGCATTGCGGGTCGCCGCCGACGTGGCCGATGCCGTCGGCATCGACTACGCGATCGGTGACGTCGCATCGACAGATCGCGGCGTCGGGACGGCGGCGATCGGCCAGCTGGTCGATGACACCTTCGCCCGTTACCCCGACGTCGACAGTGTTGTCGTGGCGATGCAGCAGGCCAACCGTGCATCATGGCGGGCGCTCGAGCGCGTAGGTTTCGAGCGGCGGTGGGCTGGCCTTCTCAACTCGAGCGATCCGAGCGACGCTGGACCGAGCTACGTGTACGTGCGTTGGCGAGATCGGTAATTCCCTTGCAGGCGCGTGGATTCAGCTCGTCGCCGGCGTGGACCTCAGCCCGGCCACGGCGAACGCGACGACCACCGCCAGCTCGGTTTCGGTGGGCTTAACATTGCGACCCGCCGGCGAGTGCGCGGGCGAGGCCGATCCGTCGGCGGCCGGTACTGGCCAGTGGTTCTTGAGGCGGGTGACGAGCCCTCGCTGCAGGACGCCGAATGCGCAGCGAGCCCGCAGCAGGTCGTACTCATCGTCGCTGCCGGCCAGCCGTCGTTCGGCGTGCGACATCGCTTCGGGAAAGTCGCGGCGCTGGAAGATGTGAGCTCGCGCTGACGGGTCGTTCATGACCGCGTACATGGCGGCGCCGTGGTCGATGAGAAGCGCGGCGAGCTGCCGCAGGATGACTTCGGGATCGTGGGCCTGCGCCGACGGCGTTTCCGCTATCGCGCGGAGCGCGTCAAGGAAGGGCCCGACGAGCCCGTCGAGGATCGCGTCCTTGCCGTCGAAGTGGTAATAAAGCGCGGCCGTGGTGATGCCCAGACCCTCCGAGAGATCGCGCATCGACGTCCCGGAAAAGCCTTTTTCCCTGAACAGCTGACTCGCCGTCTCGAGAATGCGGCCCCGAGTCTCCGTCGCGGTGTGACCGGGCGGTCGTGACACCGGGCTGCCTCCTTTCGGCGCTGGATCGGTCGAGACGTTCGGCCAGCCGGCGGCTTGACCAAGGTATTGCTCATGAGCATACTTAATGGACGTCCAGTTACCTAGGAGTTGCCGTGGCCCACATCGCCCGCTGGTGTTTTCGTCACCGATTCGTCGTGGTCGGGGTCTGGCTTGCGCTCCTCGTCGGCCTGGTCGTTACCACCTCGGCCGCCGGCACCCGTTATTCCGACGCGTTCACCCTCCCTGGCACCGAGTCGAGCAAGGCGCTCGCCTTGCTGAGCTCAAACTTCCACGGCCAGGCGGGCGACGTCGACACCATCGTGGTGCACACCTCGACCGGTTCGGTCACCGACGCGGCCGTCGAGGCGCCGGTGACGAAACTACTGGCTACGATCGCCGCCCTGCCGGGCGTGGGCGCGGTCAAGAGCCCCTACACCACGCAAGGCGCCGCGCAGATCAGCGCCGACGGCCGCACCACCTTTGCCAGCGTGGTCTTTTCGAAGCTCAGCAATCAGATCGACAAGAACGTGCTGCGCACGATGGTGGCCGACGGCGCTGCGCTGCGCAGTTCGACATTGCAGGTCGAGTTCGGCGGTGCGGCGATCCAGCAGTTGAACAGCTCGCCGACGTCGAGCAGTGAGCTGATCGGCATTGTCGCGGCGGCCATCGTGTTGCTGCTCGCGTTCGGCTCGTTGCTCTCGATGGTGATCCCGCTGCTGGCCTCGATCTTCGCGCTCGGCGGCGCGATCCTGTCGATCGGCTTGCTCAGCCACGCCCTGACCATTGCCTCCATCGCGCCGACCATCGCCGCCCTGGTCGGTCTCGGCGTGGGCATCGACTACGCGTTGTTCATCGTCACCCGTCATCGCAACGGATTGAAGGCAGGCCTGACGCCTGAGGAAGCTGCGGTGACTGCGCTGAACACATCGGGACGGGCCGTGTTATTTGCCGGCGCCACCGTCGCGGTCGCCATGCTCGGTCTGCTCATCTTGCGACTGAGTTTCCTCAACGGCATCGGCATCGCCGCCGGCATCATGGTCGTCTTCGCGGTGCTGGCGGCGATCACCTTGTTGCCGGCGATCTTCGCATTGTTCGGCATGAAGGTTCTGAGTCGGCGTGAGCGCCGCAAGCTTCGAGTCGAGGGTGCGAGTGACGTCAATGCCACCGGTGTGTGGGCCCGCTGGGCGACATTCGTGCAACGCCGGCCGACTGCGCTTGCGGCGATCGCCGGTCTACTCATGGTTGCTCTCGTGGTGCCGTTCTTCTCGCTTCGCCTGGGGTCATCCGACCAGGGCAACGACCCGAAGGGGTCGACCACTCGCGGCGCTTATGACCTGCTCGCCGAGGGTTTCGGGCCGGGTTACAACGGGCCGCTTCAGCTGGTAGCCCAGGTGCCGACGTCCGCTGATCAGACGGCCCTGAACACGCTCGTCGTGGCGCTCAAGACCCAGCCGGGTGTTGCGTCGGTGACGGCCGCACCGGCGGTGACCGGTTCGGAGATTCGCACCGTTCAGGTGGTGCCGACGACCTCGCCGCAGTCGGCGCAGACCGCGACGCTTATCGATCGGCTGCGCCATACGGTCATTCCGGCCGCCGAACGCGGGACCAGTTTGCGGGTCTACGTCGGTGGTCAGACGGCGATCTTCAAGGACTTCGCCGGGGTGCTCACAGGCAAGCTGCCATTCTTCATCGCTGTCATCGTCGCGTTGGGTTGCTTGCTGCTGATGGTCGCGTTTCGCAGCGTCGTGATTCCGCTTACCGCCGCAGTGATGAACCTGCTCTCGGCCGGTGCTGCGTTCGGCGTGGTTGTGGCGATCTTCCAATGGGGCTGGGGTTCTGAAGCCCTCGGGCTCGGAAAACCTGGCCCAGTCGAGGCTTTCCTGCCTGTCATGATGCTGGCCATCTTGTTCGGACTCTCGATGGACTATCAGGTGTTCCTGGTCAGCCGCATGCACGAAGAGTGGGTGCACACCGGTGACAACGCGCGAGCGGTGCGGGTTGGCCAAGCCGCGACCGGCCGAGTCATCACCGCCGCGGCCGTCATCATGGTCTGCGTCTTCCTGGCCTTCGTGTTCGGCGGGCAGCGAGTGATCGCCGAGTTTGGCGTCGGTCTCTCGACGGCGATCCTGCTCGACGCACTGGTGTTGCGCACCGTGTTGGTTCCGGCGGTCATGCACAAGTTCGGCCGCGCCAACTGGTGGTTACCGAGCTGGCTCGACCGGGTGTTGCCGCACCTGTCGGTGGAGCCGGCCGACGACGCCAATGAGCACATCGACGCCGACGAATCGCTCGCCGTCGCCGGGCGCTAACGGCACTTCGGTATCAGCAGGCAATCGGGCTTAGCTGGGCTGAGCGACTTCGCTGTGCGGAACCCGCACCCCGACACCGATCGGGCATGACACACCGGTGCCGCCGATGCCGCAATAGCCATTGGGCACCTTGTGCAGGTACTGCTGGTGGTAGTCCTCGGCGAAATAGAACGGGCCGGCAGGGGCGATCTCGGTGGTGACCGGGCCAAAGCCCGCTGCTACGAGTGTCGGTGAGTAGCTGGCTCCGGTCTCGTCGGCCAGTCGCCCCTGCTCGTCGGTGGTCGTATAGATCGCCGAGCGGTACTGCGTGCCGACATCGCCGCCCTGACGCATGCCCTGCGTCGGGTCGTGCGACTCCCAGAACAGCTTGAGCAACGCGGTGTAGCTCACCTTGGCCGGGTCGAACACGACCTGAACCGCCTCGGTATGACCGGTCTGGCCCGAGCACACCTCGTCGTACGTCGGGTTCGGCGTGGAGCCGCCGGCATAGCCGACCGCCGTGGAGTACACGCCCGGGGTCTGCCAGAACTTGCGTTCGGCACCCCAGAAACAGCCCAGCCCGAAGACGGCGATTTCCATACCTTCGGGGTACGGCGGGAAGAGCGGCGTGCCCAGGACGGCGTGGCGGTCGGTTACTGCGAACGCACGGGCGTCCCGGCCCGGCAAGGCCTGGTCGGCAGACGGAATGGTTGACGAGCGGCGAAGGAATCCCATGCCATCGACGGTACCTCGACTCCGGCCGAGGGGCGACCTCGCGACGGTCTCGTAAGCGACCGGTAAGGACTATGCCGACCGTGCAGAATTACGGCTGCATCGTTTCTGAGACCGGCGGCTGGCGACGTCCGGTCGCGCCGGCGAGCACCGCCGCATTGGGCATCGACATCGGGCCGTCCTGGGTGTCAATCAGTGTGAACATCAACGTGATCGCGGTCACCTGGCCGTCGTACTGGCCGCCGAGGGCCCCCGCGCGCAACGTGATGTAGTCGCCCACGGTGAAGGGTCGCGAAACTAGCAACACGATGCCAGCGAACGCATTGCTGAGGGATTGCTGGGCAGCGAGTCCGAGCACGACGCTGCCGATGGCGCCGGAGAGCAGCACACTCTCGACCTTCACGGCCAGCAGACCCAGCACGGTGATGAGAACGATGAGGTAGCCGATGATTTGAATGCTCAGCCGGAGCGCGGACGCAGCGGCCGGGCTCCCTCGGTGCCGGGCGAGTCGAGCTATCTCGTTCGCCACCAGCCGGATCGTCACCAGGCCGGCAAGCGCGCAGACGATGATCGCCGCCAGTGCTGCCAGTCGGTGCGATTGGTACGCGACCGGCAGCGCGTTGCCGGTGACCCGATGCGTCGCACGAATCCCACCAAGCCCGACCGCGACGCTGGCTGCAATGACGAACACGAAGGCGGTAACCAGGGCGCGCCGAAACTTCGGTCGGACGATCAGCTCGCGGGCGTCGGAGAACGCAGCCACCGCACCGGATCGCTCGCGCCACGCCACGGCGTCCTCCTTCGTCAACCCCGTTGGTGCACGGTCAGGCCACTGTTCACGGTCAACTTAGTGGCTGGGGATAGCCTCGGCGTCATGGCCGAGCACTCGGACGACGCGCGGTTCGAAACCCGAGCGATCCACGCCGGGCAACCCTCAGATCCGCAGACGGGTGCCGTCGTGACGCCGATCTATCAGGTCTCGACGTACCACCAAGATGCCGTGGGCAGCCCTCGTGACGGATGGGAGTACAGCCGTTCCGGCAACCCGACCAGGGCCGCACTCGAAGAGTGCGTCGCGGATCTCGAAGGCGGCGTGCGCGGTCTGGCGTTTGCGAGCGGGCTCGCGGCTGAAGATTGTGCGCTGCGCACCGTGTGCGCGCCAGGCGACCACGTCGTGCTGCCCAGTGATGCGTACGGCGGAACGTTCCGGCTGATCGCGAGCGTCTTCGGTCGGTGGGGCGTCGAGCACACCTCGGTCGACCTCTCCGACCTTGACGCGCTGAGTGCGGCGATCAGGCGAAACACCAAGCTTGTCTGGTGCGAAACGCCGAGCAACCCGTTGCTGGGTATCGCCGACATCGCTGCCCTCGCGGAAATCGCCCACGACGCTGATGCGCAGCTCGTCGTCGACAACACCTTCGCGTCGCCCTATCTCCAGCAGCCGCTCGCACTCGGCGCCGACATCGTCGTGCACTCCACCACGAAATATCTCGGCGGTCACTCCGATGTGGTGGGTGGCGCGTTGGTTGCTGCCGACGTGGAGCTCGGCGAGCGGCTGGCGTTTCACCAGAACGCCATCGGTTCGGTGGCTGGCCCGTTCGACTCGTGGCTGGTGCTGCGCGGCGTGAAGACACTCGCCGTCCGGATGGATCGGCATTGCGCCAACGCCGTCATCGTCGCTGAGTTCTTGCGCCGCCAGGAGGCGATTTCGCAGGTGTTCTATCCGGGGCTGCCGACGCACCCCGGCCACGAGATCGCCGCCAGGCAGATGCGCAGCTTCGGGGGCATGGTGTCGTTTCGTATGGACGCCGGTGAAGCGGCCGCGATTGCGGTGTGCAACCGGGCACGGATGTTTACCCTGGCGGAGTCGCTCGGTGGCGTTGAGTCGCTCATCGAACATCCGGGCCGGATGACTCATGTCAGCGTGACCGGGAGCCCGCTCGAAGTGCCCGCCGACCTGGTGCGGCTGTCGGTCGGCATCGAAAACGTCGACGATCTGTTAGCCGACCTCGAGCACGCGCTGGGCTAGCTGCGCCCGGGTTCGATCACGTTCAGGGGGTCGCGGCCCCCAAGGACAGGCGCGCACAGGTGTCCTCGGGCTGCTGAGCCTCATGAGGGCCTGATGGGTGGCGCCCGCGGTTCGCTGGTCGTAACCGAAGCGATCCCGTCTTTGGATCGACAATTCGAGTCAACCGGGTCCAGGGGAGTGGAGAACCTAACCGGCCACGCAAGTGGACGGATTTCGTAGGCGCCGTGCGCCTGCGAACGTACTACTTTGCCGATGTGCGGATGTTGGGTGGGTGCGGTCTGTGGCCTGACTCCGGGCTTCACTCCGTTGGTCCGTGCACCACGATCACCGCGCTGGTTATGGCATCGGGACGATGGGTTCTGCAAGGTGATCGTGTCGGTGCGGCCTGCCACAAGTCGATCCAGGGTTCCGCGCGGGCCGATCAGCGCGAACTCCCGCGAGTAGGGCGGGTTGCCGGGGGAGCTTGTGCTGCCAAGGCCACCTGGTGCCGTAGTGAGCGCGACTGGAGTGTTTTGATGTCGTCTGCTAGGTACCGCCCTCGGCTCCGTAGAGGAACTTGCCCGTTGCTGCGTCTATGAAGTCATTGACCGTGCACTTCTGCGGTGTCGGAGTCGCACCAACGACCGCGCCAACGGGCACGCAGGGAACGTTTGTCCAGGTGAGAACGTATGCAAGTCTTCGGTTCAACAATGGCTGGGTTGAGCCATCGGCATTGTCCGCGCCCGCGTTCGGCGTAGTGACGAGCGCGAGGATGATGGTGGGGGCTAAGCCGCGTACGCACGAAACCTCTGCCGTTCCGCACTGCGCGTATGCCTGGGAGAAGCTCAACGTCGGCGCCTGCGCTGCGGACGGCACGTTCAGGTCAACGTCGGCGTTCGCGAGATGCTCCGGGGCGCCCAAACGGCTGGCGCTCGTCGGAGGTAAAAAGCCACTCGGAGCCGCTACGGCCGAAGCGTTTGGCGCCTGGCTGGTCGCGGTCCCACCGGCTGGGCGCCCGGCCGCGGCGCAACCGGAGGGCGCGGCCTCGGCGCCGGCCGCGCCCGCGCCCGCCGCGCCGGTGTCGCTGTCGGCGCGCAAGATCTACGAGCAGGCACGCTCGCAGCTCGTGCAGATCCGCACCGTGCTGAAGGGCCGCGCCAGCCAGACCTCGGTCGGCTCGGGCTTCTTCGTCACGGCGCAGGGCCACATCCTCACCAACTTCCACGTCGTCAGCGAGGCCGCGCTGAAGCCCGATCGGCACGACCTGGTCTACGTCACGGCCGACGGCCGCGAGGCGCCGCT